>Ga0209780_1002542_pt1 | contig 13025 bp, 9 predicted proteins | sample WorMetexBAHAMAS2_FD_187384 | JGI IMG/M metagenome (GOLD analysis project Ga0209780, IMG submission 187384) | Marine gutless worms symbiont microbial communities from Max Planck institute for Marine Microbiology, Germany - Inanidrilus exumae... | ecosystem: Host-associated > Annelida > Digestive... | reverse complement strand
ATTCGCATATTTGTATCATTTTAAAAATAAACTGACAAACCAAACACGCTACTTAACGAGCACGCCCAATCGTCCATTGAAGTAGGCATTCTATAAATAGAATACGATCATCGTGGGCTGCACGTACGTAAGACAATTTTTACGAACTGATAGTGAATAGCACGTACGAAAAATCGCAGAACTTGCGTATGACAGAAATTTTTGCGTATGTACGCACATAATAGTGAATAGCACGCCAGACCAGCAGCTGATATTTCGAACTTTAAAAAATCTTAGATGGCGGACGGCCGCCATCTTGAAAAATCGAAAAAGTAGTATTAACGGACATTATTAATAGCCTACTCAAAACTGGTAATAAAACAGCAAATATAAATGTAAAAAACTGCAGTTTATACACACTGTTAACGGCGACGGATCGAAAACAGCAAAAATCATACAAAGGCAATGTTAATCACACTAACATTGACATTCAGGCTATGTTAGTGTGGTTAACATTACCTTTTTTTATGATTTTTGCGGTTTTCGATCCGTCACCGTTAACAGTGTGTATAAACTGCAGTTTTTACATTTATATTTGTCTATGGCGACGTGTAAATGATTTTAATCCTACGTTCGCCTTAGCGGCAGACTTAACTAGTAAAAAAGATACTTCTTTTTTACTAGTTAGTGATTATATAAACTGCATTGCTCTGTTGTGCTTAAATAAATATGTATGTATGTATGTATGTATGTATGTATGTATAATTTTGTCTATAGGGCCTACTGCAGTAAGACAATAGCCAAATATAAGTTTACGAATACATTGCACGGAAGGCGACAACTTGCAACAAAACAAGTTACTCAGCTCATCAGGAGATAAGATAGCGAACGTCATCACTTTTTCGACGATATCGCACACGTACTTCAAAATACCAAATAAGAGAACTTACTTTGCTTAACAAATTAGACGATAGCTGGGCAAGTACTGCGCATTAAGTCTTGAATTTATGAATCTGCTACAAAATTTCCACCTTGGATAGTTATAGAATATTCATACCGTAGGCGCCGCGCGGTCCCTCTGCAGACGTTTACTACTAGACATAGTAATCGTAATTGTCAATAGTTATGGCTTTTTCAAACACTTTTATGCAATGCGCCCCGGAAAGTACCAAATTCGGTAAAATAACGCAAAATAAGGGCCATTTCCACGTTCAAGGTTATTCAAGGTCACCGATTTTGATACCAATCGAACGCTCATATACGACTTCCTATCAGTGATTAATTCTAACTTACCTGCTATCTTGCACCGTTTGCAAGATATAGCCTTCGAAATGTCAAAAATCGTTATATTTGGCTACGCCTCTTGCGTTTAAACCCCTGACGGAGAGGTTCCCCTGGGACGATCTTCTTAAAATTTGCAGTGAATGTCGAAAGATGGCCAAGGTACCAAATGGCGAAAAAATTGCTGAAAATTTCAACCGGCTGAGTATGGTGCACGTACGTTACAGACGACAGACAGACATGCGGACGGGCGATAGCATATAGCGAACGTAAACGTGAGTTCAGGTTCGCTAACAAAATCTTGATTCTTGCTATATGCGTTGATTTCTTTCGTCCACTTACTTACTTGTTAGTAGAAAGCGTTTTACGGGAACGGTTGTAAATGCAGTTTTGGCCTAGATATTAGCTTCTTAGACGTTTGAAAACGGTTGTATAGGCATCTAAGACGTATAACAATCTTATCCACACCTTGTGGGGGTCATTTCTGAATTTAAAATGTTAACAAATATAAGTTTGGAGAGGGTTAGAAGATGGGAAAAGGGGTGGGTATGATTGATATACGTCTTAGATGCCTATACAACCGTTTTTACCCGTCTAAGAAGCCAATATGCGGGTCAAAAGTGCGTCTGTGTCCGTTTCGGCCATTAAGCATGCTCGGCAGTGGTGTATGAGATAAACGATAGTGATATGCTTTAGGACTTGACAAAATGGAAAGACACAAACCCAGGGTCGGGCTATGACCCCCCACAAGGTGTGGATAAGATTGTTATACGTCTTAGATGCCTATACAACCGTTTTCAAACGTCTAAGAAGCTAATATCTAGGCCAAAACTGCATTTACAACCGTTCCCGTAAAACATATTCTGCTCTTGTTCTTTAATTGCGACTCTAGCTTACAAACGCTTACGACACGAAACAAATACGTGCACCTTCCCTGGCGATGGCTCTCGTTGCAATCACCAATATGCGCGCTCGAGACGGTTGAATGCCGGACGTTTGCTGTCGTACCTGAAAACGCGAACTTAGTAATGCCTTCCGATGAATGAGTAACCGCACTATATTACGCTACATATATTCACAATCTCGTTTTTAGTTTAAAAAAAATAAAATCATAAGATTTTTGAGCCTGTCACAATGATTTCCTGAACCTGTCAGACAGACACTAAACAAGTTCTGCATTTTTTTAAAAATAAAAATTTAAATAAATCTAGCACTGCCTGCAGAGTTGACCGATTTGCACACATTTGGTTTCTATTTGCGGTATCTTGTACAGTCTGTAAAATTAAGTCTTTATACAAGACAGTTTCTAACAAGATGCAGTCGGAGATGGCAGACTTCGCCCCCGATGCCGCTAACTGGTGAACTCGACGAAAAATTGGCGTCGTCTCTGATTCTACCCATTCACTCTGCTATGCGAAAAACATCATCAATCACAAAATCGGAAGTACGTAGGCCTACATAACGTCATCAGAACAGAACCGAGCACATGTAACACGTACAATAAAAATGGTGATGTTTGGACTATGGTTTTTGAAATTTGCGAGCGGAGAGACAAACAGACAGACAGATAAACAGACAGACAGACATACACACTGATCACAATACTTTGCACCCATACCGGGGGCGAAGAAATAAATGCTTAATCGGCACTTCGTGAATAAACACTGTACTATGATCATTACGACATACCTTGATCGTATCGAGAGGGTGCCCCACGAGAACTCCGGCGCTGCCTGTATAGCGCACATGACAACATGACAAAAAGTTAAATTCATTATCTTTCATTAACTACGAAAATGAATTTAATTTACTGAAACCTAATAACAACTCCTGCAGATGAACTTTGTAGCATTTTCGTTTAAAGTCGTATCGTTTACTAAAATACGACTTTTCTATTCTGATTTTATACACAAAATATCGCATTATGTTTTATCTAAATGCAGCTACAAAAAAGTCATTCCATTCGGATTACCGGCAACACTACCAGCGATGAAACCGTTCCAGAAATGCAGCGCTTCTCGACTGCCGTCGAGGTCAAGAAAGACATCAGTACCAAAAGACGAAAGACTGGTTGCATCGAGTGTTTGCGGACTGCTGGTCACAGTTTCCATCTGCATGACGCAAACACATCAAACATATAACAGTACAGGCAAAATGTAGTGTAGCATTTCGTTACGTGCTAGCAGCGTCAAAGATTTCGGGTACTGTATAGTCTACAGGAATTTCTTAAAGATTACACTATCGTGTAAATTATTTGGCACCTTTTTGGCTCAGAGTCAGTCTTGATATCAAGATCTTATACTAAACAAGAAGCTCAGCTAGTACACAGGACCGTATGAAGGGCGTATGCCAGTTGAAATATTGTCAACTGCTGCACAACAGTACGAAATCACACGTGAAAAGACTTGCAATAGGTAAATAAACATAGACAGCACATGCTATCCCAAGGTTACAAAGGTTTCACACAGCAAAAGTGACCTTCAAAAAAATTCAAAAACATTCAAGGTCACTGGTAATAGTGCCATTCGATAGGCCATATAGGGCCTACGATTTCCTATTATTACTTCGCCCACGGGAGCGGTAGCTAAGTATTGTGATGAGTACGTCTGTGTGTGTCAGTGTGTCTGTCTGTCTGTCGGTCCGGCAGACTATCTCCCGAACCACATGCGCAATCTTTACCATTCTTTGCGCATGTTGCCTATGACCGTGGCTCGGTCCTCCACCGGCGGGGTGACGAAATCCCCAGAGAAAGGGCAATCTAGGAGGTTTTCTTCCCCACTGGCAATGCATTGTATGGACCGTATAGCTGTATGAATTTAGCTACGAAAGACCGATTTGGATTAAATTTACTTATTTACCGTAAAGTCGGACAGAATTCAATTTCCGAATATTAAAGGGCGTCATTTTGATTAACTATTTCGAAATTACTGATAGTTAAGGGTGCGATTGCACACCGTGGGCGAAGTCTGATATCTACGATTGCCTTGTTCTTCCGTTGCAACTACGTCTCTATCTTGCACCGTTTCCGAGACCAGAGACCCTGGTCTTGAGGTGACAAGGTTGTCACCCTTCTGTACTGAAGTTATGTTTCTTGCAGATGGCCAGTGGCCGTTGTCGCATGTGTTATAAACTCCTTACAATGGCGTGCAAGGCTATGAGGGTGTCCATTTCAGCAGTAAAATTGGGCCCCAGGTACGCCACGCCGAGGCCCGCTAGCGGTATAATCCAGTAGACTTATGGGTTCGACGATCAAGTACTTGAGACACACGCGTAAAGGCTGCAAGTACAACTTTCAAAATTAACACCAAAAAAGCATTACAAACACAATAGAACAGTTTACACATTTTTCGTTCAGTGCGTTTTGTTGGTTGGCAAAATTTGTTTTGGTGTGCGTCACTTTGGTCTTGGGACCCTTGGTGGTTGTAGCCCCTGATTCACCGAACCCCTGAGCTGTCACTGTGTCCTCGTATATGACGAATGATCAAACGAGTCGCAAGCTGTTCGTGTCCATTGTGTGTGTGAACGCTGGCATGAGGGTTCGGCTGTGGGTCGAGATACAGACGAGTGCGACTAGTGTTCCTAACAAGCAATACGCTCGACAACGCCGCTTATTTCGTCGCCGAGTGAAAACACGCACCTGCAGCGAAGCGACGCAGTCTTCGTCACCGCCGGCGGCGACAGTCCGGCGGACTGGCGACGGTCGCTTACTTCCGCTAACGCTCTCGCAGGTCACGGCGCAGACGGACCAGGCGACTCGAGCGGTAGCCACAACAATCGAATCAGCGGCTGTCGGGGCACGTGGCGTTCTAGACCGCCCGCACAAACAGATAAACACGGCCCCCCTAACGACTATACGGTCCGCGACCCATCCCGGCTCAGGACTGAACAGCGTCCGGCGGGGTCCGCTGCTCTCCGCAGCAGCGACTGATGTCGGTCGCTAGCCACGGGACATTGCCATACTGCCGCACCAACGAGCGCCAACGCGGCTGCAGCAGCAGCAGCAGCAGCCCGCTGCTAAGAATAATCGGCTATACGTGCAAGCGTCAATGGCAGCGCCGCGCCGCGCCGTAGTGACGTCATCGACTACACTACACATCTCCGCAGTCGGAGTATTGAATGTAGGCCGAGCTGACCATGCGCATGCAAAGCCTGGTATGCAAAGTTTGACAGTAGCATTGCCCTGTTTACGATAATAGACACATGTCCAACGTGTCGTGTGAATTAGGCTAGGTAGGTTTACACCGCGATATATGCAAAGGATCAACTGCACGTAATCTTTACGATACGATAGGAAATCTTTAAAGTGGGTTGCAAAGCTCACAGATAGCCGACTCAGTGTACGGCACTATTCAGAGTTAACGTTGTCTGTACTTGGAGAGCAATGTGATAACGACGACTGTGAATGAATGAATGAGAAATTCTATTGTAATGCATGTCATACGTAATCAACCGGTCTGCGTTATGGCACTTTTATGAATCTGCTCATGAAACGATATGAAAATGCAAATATCATAAAATATGTAATTAAATAGTGAATAAGACCAGAACACTTGACGTCAATAACTGAATCGAAAGAAGTTTGGGAGTTTGCGGGAGCGAGTTTCCAACTGCATGTCGCTGCATCTCTAGCTTATTACGCTGGCCGCGTCTAGCGGAAAGCGTAATGTAACGGTCTGACGTCCGTCTGTCTGTTTGTCTGTATGTCCCGTCGGCATACTTACCAGGGGCAGCATTCGACGCGGCCAGCGCAAATTTCGGAGGACCGACATACGTGGTCCGTATGCTTTGTTCAGCAGCAACGATAGTAGTCGATTATCTCAAATGGATTCGACCGAAAGCTTTAGCAAAAGTGATGACTTCAGATAAGTGTGGTACATGGGTGGGTGAGCTACAGAGAACAGCGCATCAAAGAAGTGCAATAAAGGCCTACACCGTAAACAAAATCCGCCGAAAAACAGCTAAACGTCGAGTGTCGGGTAAAGAGGAAAGTACTGTCGATTCATTAACACGAGACTTGACGCAATGGCTTATAAAGTGCCACGCTTTCTAGTTTTGGAGTAGAAAGGTCAGAGGTCAAGGTCACAGCAAAAAATGTTATAAGCTTATACATTACATTGTATATACCGTATAATTAAAATTGTGTTCCGAAAGCCAATATGCCTGATCGTAATATTATTTGCGTCAAAACTGGTAAAACGCTGGTGTTTATCAATATCGGTGCGGTATCGCGAAAACTTACAAATTCACGCCGTTTGGGCTCAGCGTGGCTCTGAGTCTCGATGCAATGCATATCCTTCTAATTTTGACTGCTTTCTGCAAAATCAATGAGCGACGTAGAAAGCTTATCATAGATTTCAATTTTGATACGTAAAACTGATGTTAACGCTGTAATTCGATGAACGTGAAGGCCTATATAATACGCTACGTGTGAAGCTGCAGCAGTGATAGAGTCGTATATTGACAACGCCCGCACAACACAACTGTTCATCGGTCAAACGGCATAATTTACAACCTACGTTAACGTGTCCGTAAATTACGAACGACGGTACGACCGTCTGGTAACTTTGGTTACCACGGCGACAAAATCGTCCGGGCAATAGTTCTGCGAGTTTTCTACGTAACGTAGGTCGACACTAGGATGGCGTCGCGATCGTCCACGCTCGCCATCGGTTCACTGGGTGCGACCAACAACGAACGGCATCATCGTCGTCATCATCGTCAGAGCGTGCAGGACGACAAGTCGAGCGCTAAGTGACTGGCGTCAGCTGGCAACGTCCGTCGTGCCTCCGCGACGCGTCCACACCTGTCGGTCGTAAGCGGTCGACGACGACCTCAGTGCGCGTATTTCTCCTCGCGAAATCGATAGCACAGCGACTCGAAGAGTATCCGCAGCAGAAACAGCAGAATGTTGCCGGCTGCAAACATCGTCGTCCGCAATTCCGCGTCACTGACACGCTCTCCAGTGAAAACGAAACTTATGTGACCAGTTTTTTCTATTCCTGACTAACCTATATTCCTGCATCTATCACTTTTTTGATTCACCAAGATCTGCTCCGCCAAAACGTCCTCACTCTTTCACTCCCGGCTTAAAATCTACATGTTTCACAAATTCCCCACCGTAGACTGTAGTTTCACTTCACACCCCGGATTGCTTTCGCGGTCTATCACCCGAACCGTTTCGTTCGAACTACCCCGTTTTGTTTTTAGTTTCTTCAGCATTATTTTCCGTTTTTTTGGTGCCGTGCGCTAGATTAAGCTCGCCCTTCCTTCAGCTTTTAAGCGCACGTAAATATACTATCTCGTATCGTATCGTGACGATACCCGTGGCCAGGTGCGTCGCCGGGAATTGGACTGGAGTTTGACAGGGAATTTAAAGGGGTAAGAGGGGGAGAGAGGTCAGGCATGAAGATTGCCGCTTCCTTATATTGATTCCAAAGTGACTGTTTGTTGACGTCCTGGAACTGACTACAATTTTCGTTCCCAGTACTCCACATGCACATAATGCGGACGGAGACACCTCCCGGTCCCAACACACATCTCTTACCCAACTTCGCCTATTGTCCATTCTACTTCTTAGACATGGCAACGCCCTCACCCTGCAGATGGTGACTGATAACAGGTAAAAATGACCCAGTAGAAACTACGACAACAACAAGACATAAGCGACTCGATGGTCGACACGATATCGCTATGGGGCCATCGACAGTTTGAAGTTAACACGCCAATTTGACGGTCAGTTGATCGGGTCGGACCGGGCGTGTTATAGGCACTACAGGAACGGGCACAACCACCGTCCAACAATTGGAGGGGACCGAGACGCCGAAAACCGTGGTGCTGTAGGCGTCGATGTGGTAAGAAATTCGACTAGAGAGGTGGCAGCGTCCAAAGGTCGCTTATCTCGTCCGGGGAAGAGCCCTGGCCGAACAAGATTTTAATACTTGCTAAGGCTGTTAGAACGTGTCTAATTTTCATCAAATAACCGGTTGCAGATTATGTGCAAATACATTGATTTCGTGATACGTGAATTAATTTTATCATAGTATATGCAGTAGTAGGCTATACGAGTACAACAGTAACACATACGCTAATGTTCTACAGTGTTTTTTTCAATTCGTAACTGCTAAATGTCGGAGGGGACAAGTAGCTTAACGGTCTTCTCCAACTCAAAATTTGGAGGGGACCGGTCCTATCAGATCCCCATAATAGTAGGCCAGGTTTTGTCGAACCAGGTCGGTTTTCAGGCAGCCATGATGCAACGCAAAGCTTGGGGTTTGATAAGTTTGAGATTTTTTGCCCATATTGCTGCCAAATGTGTCACTTTGAATCACGTTAAACAATATAAACTATATTACTGTTTATAACGATTATCTGCATGCGATTGTCATCCTAGTGTGGAAGAGCGACGGTCAATTGCTGCATAACTTTGCAAGAAACGGCAATAAAGCAGTGCTTTCCATGAAAATAGCAGGCGAGATGAAAACCGAGCTCTCCGATACGTCTCTGCGTCAAGGGCGAGCGATGCGCGATTAATTGCACGATCGATTCCCGGGCGAAGTGTGGGCACTGGGCCGGCGTCATTGGTTTGGCCATGCATGATTTTCTCTTAAACTTCGTCCACACCAGCAACAGTGTCGAAGCAACACTGCAGTCGAATGCTACAAGTCGAACGGTTCTTTCGACAAAGTCGAATGTTGCTTCGACATTGTTACCGTGGGCAACAATGTCGAACAAAATTTCCTTGCAAAACGGCAACATCTTCGAAGCAACGTTCGACTTTGTCGAAGCAACATTCGACTTTGTAGCATTCGACAATGTTGCTTCGACATGGTTGCTGGTGTGGACGGGATTTTAGTTTTTCATTGTGACAATGTCGTTATCTTGTATTGATCCCAAGATATAACCTCGTATTCGCACCTACTGCAATGACGGCTTGTCGCACAAAGCGGTGATTTTGTTGTAACATCAGCAGATAGGGCAGTAGAGACAGCAGTCCCAAGCCAATCGCTGCCGTGTGCAAAATCTACAAGACAAATACAAATAATGAATAATGACATACACTCACGCTCACGCCTGTAGCTGTACTGGTCCACGTACATGTATTCCTGTGTAATGAGAAAATTTAACGCAAGCTATGTTAAACATCACTTTTTACCGCGCGACCCTATGTTGGCGCGGTATATGCTGTCGTCGTGTGCCAGTTCGTTCGTCAGTCCGTCTGTCTGTCCGTCAGTCCGTCAAAGCCGGCACTGTACCAAAACGGCCGCCAAACATAGGATGACGCAAACAACGCCATACGATAGGCCATACATGTACGTGAGGCCAAAACACTCGGCGAAATTTCAACGGGGTCACCACTACGCTGGCGCCGAATAGAGGCGGAGTAGGTTCAAATTGGCGATTTTCGATCAACATCTCGCTATATCTCAGAAACGGTGCAAGACAGAGACATAGTTACTACGGAACACTGATAGGAACTCGTAAGCGCTCTATCGAATGGTGCTGTTTTTAGTGACCTTGAGTGACCCTAACTACCGCAAACCACCCAATTTTTGCCATTTTGTATCGCCTTTCGTATCTTCCTAGTGAGTAGAGATAGCGATATCATAGCCAGTGGATGGCCATGGATGGCAAACTATCCCTGAAAGGGGCCGGCCTGGTCAGGTCACATAAACCATTTAAATTTTGGTGGGCACCAACCATGTCTCCGGAACGCTAATGCTAGAGAAGTCAAATTTGCATGCATGTGTATGGGCTATGTCAAGTCCCAGCATAAGGTTGACAAATAACCCTTAAAAGTGGCGTGGTCAGGGTCACGTGACCCCCTTTAAATTTTGAAGCCCCCACTGATATATCTTGAACGGCTAAAGCTAGAATCGTCAGATTTTGCATGCAGGTAGACTGTATCAAATCCTAGCCTACGGTGACTAAACCACCCCTAAAGGGCCGTGGTTAGAGTCACGTGACTAGTTTTTTTATAATGCCCCGAATCATATCTTTGTCACTGGTGAAGCTAGACACGTCAAATTTCGTATGCTGATAGACACAGAAGAGTAACAGTGCATGCATGATATATTACTCCCAAAAGGGATGCGTTCAGAGTCACCTGACCTCTATAAATTTTGGGAAATAAGCAATCAACTCATCTAGCAAATTCGAAGTCTCTATCTCCACCCGCAACGAAGATATGAAAGGCGATAGAAAATGTGCAAAATGAGGTGGTTTGAGATAGTTAGAAACGTTGGAAGATAGAGACATAGTTGCGATAGGAAATCGTATGTGGTCTATCGAATGGCACCATTGCCAGTGCCCTTCAGTGACCTTGACGATCACTTTTGCTGTTTGGAACCTAACTCCCATGGCTCGTAAAACATAGCACGAATATACTAACATAGCGCGTCGCTCGGTCAATCTGCGGTAGCTGAGCTTCTTGTTAAAATAACTGAACCGATCATCAAACAATCAATGTACTTTGTAGCAAAGGCGCTCTAGTTTTTGCCTTGACGCACTAATGTACGAACCCTTTCGTCTGATTCGGTTTTACCGCGCGACGCCGGTCCGTCCGTGACTGTCCGTCCGTCCGTCCGTCTGACGGTCATAAGTCGGAGTTCTACAAAGTCAAAACATAGGATAACACAAACAACGCGCTACAATAGCAGAGGGGTTTCTGGCGCCAAAAATCTAGGCGAAATTCCAACGGGATCACCCCCAAGGGGGCGCCAAATAGAGGTGAGGCAGATTAAGGCGGCGATTTTCGACCAATATCTCGCTATATATCAGAAACGGTGCAAGATAGTGATATAGTTACTATGGAACGCTAATAGGAAGTCGTGTGTGCTTTATCGATTGGTGCTGTCTTGAGTGACCCTAACTACCCCAAACCACCCCATTTTCGACATTTTGTATTGCCTTTCATAATTTTCGTCGTGAGTGGAGATATAGACTTTAGATTTGGTAGGTATGTGGACGGTAGCAAGTGCTAGCCCACTAAAAGGGGCGTGGTTAGGTCACATAAACCATTTAAATTTTGGTGGGCACCAATCATATCTCTGGTACGGCTGATCGTCTCAGGCTCTCAGCCTCCCAGGCGCTGTCAACTTATTTCGCCGGTGAGCGTCATAAACTTCTAATGGTCGTCGGACAACTGTTGATCACACCCACCGCCGAGATCTGTATTCAGCAGCTATGCTAAGTAGAAGAAATGGTTTGGTTACCATATGATGCGATACGGAATATTTAGCACGCGCTGAGCCACTGCGTCGCGTGGTTTTCTCAGCGGCAGCGGAGACTCTTGTTGTTTTTAGTTTTCCGTTATTTTTCGTTTCTGTGCCGTGCGCTAGATTAAGCTGATTAAGCTGGTCATCGTGGTAGTTTTTGGCAGACATAAATACACCGTATCGTATCGTATTTTCTAACGCCAAAACACTATCAAATTCCAATGGGTCATCCCCAACGGCAGCGCCAAAATGCAGCGGGAGTAGGAAAAATAGGCAATTCTTTGCAAACATGGTATCATTTCCAATAACCATGCTGATCCTAACTGCCCCAACTAATGAGTCTAATGCAGCGTTTGAGTGAAATGCGACTTCCATGTTTGTTTAGCTGTTTTGCTAGGTACTGTAAATACATCAGTTTGGTAAGGTGGGAAAACAAACTTATTTTGATTCCATAGTTTATATGCAACATTTAATATTCCAAAAATAATTAAATCAGACATTGCATGTCAAAGTTACAGCTAGAAACGTCGGAGTCCTTTTAATGGCATGCACACATGTAGCAAAGTAGAGTTATAACTGTTACTGTGGTAAACGACTGACATTAAGTAAAACATTGTGGAATTTAATTCAGAAAGCATTAATTTTGTTATAAGCCTAGTTGCTGAACCGATTTGTTTTAGCATCAAATGCTTTCGAAAATATTTTATTTCGACAGGGTGTCCATTTTCGTGCGCAAGCGCATTTGTATATGGATTACTGCACGAACAGATCAACCACCAACCGGTTTGTTTTTCCACCTTATCTAACTAGTGCTTTTACGGTACCTTGCAAAATACGCAAACATGGAAATCGCATTTTCACTCAAACAATCTGCATTAGTTAGGGCAGATAGGGTCCATCGAGTTTTTTTTTACTTCGCACGCAGGAACGGTGGCGAAGTATTGTAATGAGCACGTCCGTGTGTGTCTGTTTGTCTGTCTGTCTGTCCGCGAGCATGTCTCCCGAACCACACGCGCGATCTTTACCATTTTTGCGCATGTTGCCTATCGCCGTGGCTCGGTCCTCTTCCGGGCGGAGTAATGCAATCCCAAGGGGAAGGGGGCTATTTGGGGGATTTTCTTCCCCACTGACAATGCATTGTATACAGCATAGCATTTGGGACCCATACAAAAACGGCTGAATCGATCGAGATGCCGTTTGGCTTAATGACTCGGATTGTGCCTTATGTACCGTGTGTTAGACGGGGACCCGATCCCCAGGGGAAGGGGCAATTTTGGTGGGAAAACGTAGCGGCCCATTGTAAAGTAATGGGACACTCTACTGTGCGTTGTGCAAAAACGGCCGAACCGATCGACATGCCGTTTTAGATGAAGACTCGGGTGTGCACACGGAACGATGTATTAGATGGGGTCCAGATCCCCCAAGGGCAGGGGCAACTTTTGGGGGTTGTCCGGTTGTCTGCTACAGAATTTCCACCTTGCAGTTATAGCTATAGAGGGACCGCGCGGCACCCACGGTATAAATATTCTATAAGTTATAGAATATTTATAC
>Ga0209780_1002541_pt1 | contig 13026 bp, 12 predicted proteins | sample WorMetexBAHAMAS2_FD_187384 | JGI IMG/M metagenome (GOLD analysis project Ga0209780, IMG submission 187384) | Marine gutless worms symbiont microbial communities from Max Planck institute for Marine Microbiology, Germany - Inanidrilus exumae... | ecosystem: Host-associated > Annelida > Digestive... | reverse complement strand
GGATGGAAGAGAAGAAAAGAGAGACAAAAGGAAAAGGGGAGGGAAAGGACGGGAAGGGAAACGTAATCGGTATACGTTGTCGTCCATTCGGGCCGAAAAACCGCTATATTTGCCATATTTTCAAGTTTGAGGGCCTCCTGTGTCCACCTTCATTCCCCGAGCAGAGTTAAATTTGGACTGAGGGAGAAGACCCACGGCGCCAAATGTCACCCTAATCGGTATACATCGTCGCCCATTCTGGCCGAAAACCGCCAAAAAACGTGATATTTGCCAAATTTTAAAGTTTGGGGAGCTCGTGTACCCACCCCTTGACCAATCCAGGCCATATTTGGTATGATAAGAGTATACCTACGGTCTACGCATGTGGGTCAAATTTCATCTCGATTGGTTCATTGTGTCGCACTTGAGGGGCAAAAAAATCAAATTTTGATGTATTTTCAATTTTCTCACTGTGTGGTGGCTCCGCCCAGTGTTGTAAAGTTAAACGTGTACCAAAACCATTTACATACTCCAACGTCTTCATGGCGAAGTAGCGTGCACAAACTTTGTCACTCAAAAGCGTGATTGAATTATTAGAAAAAAACAAAAACATCGAGTTTTTTTGCCCCCCCCCGGCGGCACGCGAAGTCCGACCCCCACCAAACTTGGTATGGTGATAGAAGTGGTCCATAACATTCTTGCGCCTTGAAAATGTCTTCGCATCCAATGCATAGTTTAACCACTAGGGGCTCTGAAAATTTGGGGAAAAATCCACCCCCAAAATTCAAACCCCCATAACTCCGTAAATCCTTGAGCAAATCCGCCCAAATTTTAACACCAAACCCGGTATGGAGGTTTCAACGAAGTTGAAAATTTGGTGTAAATTACCCAACGGATATGCCGCGCTGCGGGCGTTTATATTCCCAAATTGTGTTAAATTGTGTTAAACTACTCCACGCCAAATGTCACCCCATCAGCGCAACGTGTCGCTCCTGCGGGGCGTAAAACCTCAAAATCGCCAATCCCAAGTAACCGAAATATTGGCGCTACGCGCTGCGCGCAATGCTGCCGGTAATCATGGCTAATCCACATGTTTACGTATGCAACGATCTATACCTATGCATCAGTTAGTCATGTTATCTTGTACACTGTACCACCTGCTTATCATCTCCATACAGTTCAATTCAACTAAAAGTGCTTGGTTTACGTTTACGCTACCTTAAAGGTGTCCACATGTCCAGGTTGAAACTTCTCCTTCTCACTTGGCTGATCAGATATCAGTGGCAGCAAGCCAGTTTTTCCACGGTCACCATAGACCACAATAAACAGTTGACCGACTGGCGCCCACGGAGCCACTTGATACTTCAAGCTTCTCTTCTTCTGACTGACGTAATCAATGTCTTGTTTCTCTTCCTGATCGTTAGCGTTGTTGTTTGTGTTAACATCATCTTCGTCATTGATTTCATCCCTTCCAGGTGGTTCATAAATACTCGTTGTGATGCTCACTTTCCACACATCTGCTTCCGCATCTGCACTCAATATTCACAAGCAAGCTAACACCGTTAAAGATACTACATGTACAGCATTATACGTCATTTACACTTGTTCACAAATCAATCAAAACTGGCAAACCAAAACATGCATTTGCAAAAAAAACCAATTAACAGTTTTATTTAGGTATTTACGGAGCGGAATATGACGTAACGGTAGAATTGATGAGTTAAATGGCCACTGCCTGAAATTCCACCCAAACAAAAAAGAACATTCAGCAGCTGAAGGTGTTTTACAATAAGGCTGATGGAAAAGCAGATGGTCTAGAATAGCTAGTGCCTGGAAAAGTGGCCACAAATGTCGCAGCATAGCCGCCATCATAGACTCTAGCTCAATGTCGGTGACGTAACCTGGTTCATCTGGCAGTGGCTGCTGTGGTGGCGGTGTTTGCACGTAATGAACAACATCAATTTCTCTTTCAATCAGCCCATCATCATGGCCACTGTCCAGCCACCTGTTCACAACAGCACGTGCGCAAAGTGTAAATAAAGAAAACATACACATAAAATCAAATGGAACATACTGTCTGTTTCTCATTATCTCACTAATCTTTCAGAATTAATGTTACTAAACAACAAAAATTTAATTTGATTTATAATTCAATCTGTTGCTTACACTACAGAACATAGTAATTTATTTACTTCGCACATTTATTGAAGCATGCATATGTCATTATTACGTAAACGGTACTAGTACTGTCACTGCTGAAATCAAAGCTGAGAGAGACAAACACAACACAATAAATGAATAAGGAATATATTGGTGACAAAAATATAGCGTTAATTAAAATCAATGTGTGGTTTCATAGCTGGCATACCTATTCAATGGAAACATCCAGTAGTTGCCTGCAGCATCACCAGTAGCAACACGAACACAGACTTTGTGCAAAAACCAGCCACGTCCTACTTCCTTGTCATTATGACCAACAACAACTTGTGTCACGTTCATCAGATCAACAGCATCAACTTCAAACACGTCCGTCTAGACATGTTTTCATAAACTTTGTATGATGCAAATTTGTTTACTGATAAAGTGATAAATGGTGAACTTCACTACTGGTAGCTGTTTGTTTACGTGAAATATCATCCTACTGCTATTTAACACATATTAAAATTAAACTCTAAATCAAATACTGTGTATAATATTGATACATGATTATGCAGAGTTGTTGACCTGTCCAGGTTGAAAAGGCTGTGAAAAAGCACGTGATAACGGTTTCAGCAGCTGTCTATATCCAGTGTCTCCACGCTCTCCAACCAGCATCAAATGTACTTTAGCATCAGTGCCAGCGTCAAGCATGAGGCCAGTGTAAACCTCCACTTGATATCTTAACACTGCTCCGAAAATACAGAATACAAGTAATTATAAATTAGCATCTCTCACAGAGGAGACAGCAGTTGTTTCCGCTCTGTATAAGTTGCTTAACATAATGTGACTAACACGACCTATCTGCCAAACTAAATAATCCATGAACGTGCCGCCAAAATGTTTAAGAAATATTTTTGTTAACTGACACATTAGCAGTTAATAACAGCATCAATATAAAACAACATGACAAAGAGCATGCAATGCATCAAAGAATGGCATTAAATTGTTGTTGTTTTGTCGATGCCGTCACGCAGCTTCTACTTATGGAGAAATTAAAACTTTCAGACGTCCAACTCCAACAAATTTGTGTCTTTTTTGGAAAACACTCGTGATTTCCAGGTTTGATTTCCAGTACCATATGCACGAGTCATTGGCGGCGTAAGGCACAGCATACAGCAGAAAGTGCTTACGTGTTTCTCAAGATGGGCATGCGAACGTTCCGTCTACAGTTGGATGTCAGCACGTTGAAATCTTTTAATCAGGAGTGCAAAATATTATAATGAATATCTTTACTGACGAATCAGCTAGTCAACTGTAGCAGCAGTTACTTACTAAACTTACTATAAAAGTATAACTAAAAAAAGTATCTAGTTTAATTGTATGCATGGTCAAGCATATGGGCAAATAAACAGAGCTTTTATTTACAGTTTCACATTGACTTTGAACAAAAATAGTCTCGTTCATTTTAGCTTTCTTTCCCCTTCTCCTCCCCCAAAATAAGCAAATTTAAGAACAAAACCAAAACTGCGTATTACATTTATTAATGTAGCAATACTGTAAAAGATTAACATACTAACATTATATATTAACATGGTTAACACTATATACACCACACTTCATTGCGTGTATTCTTCTAAGCTGCCAAGTACACTGACCCTAAAGTTAAGAATGAAACTATATGGAAAATTGGCTACTCGACAAAATATAAGCTCTACAGTTAAACAATTTGGACTACAGTTTGTAGTAAGTAGATATTGCAAGCTTACCTGGAAGCATGTCTTGATGGTTGGTCTGGTAAACTGGCATCTCCAACCACTCAGTTGTCTTCCACGAAATAACGACATCACCACTCAACATAAACATATATTCTTCTTCAGTCTTCAAATTCAGCAGTTTCACCTGAATAAAGTAGACATGCTGCATGTCCGATTAACTGAGTTGCATGCAGCACAACAAAACCTGCCCCAGCTATTCGCACCCTCCGTGTAAAGGAAACCATACAAAATATACACCGAAAACGAACGTAATCTGACAACTGTGGTTCGTACATATAATGTACACATAATGTGTCATCGGGCCAAATTTCATAAAAATCGCTTGAACCGCGGCCGAGATATGGTGATTTTTATATTTTCAAGATGGCGGCCGCCGTCATCTTGGATTTTCAAAATTTAAAGTTTTAAATGCTCGGAACGGTCAAGAGGGTCAAACTGCGTAACTGTGCCAAATTTTGTCGAAATCGCTCCAACCACAGCCGAGATATGGTAATTTTTCGATTTTTTAAAATGCAATAATAGAAGTAATAACTCACACATAGCGTATTAGAAGTATCTTCATATCTGATAAATGTTGTATTTTTCGAGATAAGGCAGTAGAGATAGCTATTCAGTAGCTGAATTGACCTTCAGTCTTCTCAGGTCACTTAGGCAATCAGAGTCTTCGACATTGTCATCACTGGATGGATCACATATTGCGGTAATTCCTATTGGCCTTCCATAGAGACTATGCCCCCATCTTGTATCTTTTCCAATATGATGAAATATTGGTAAAATAATATAAATGTTATCTAACCAAGGTGAAATCTGTTGAAGGTAACCTGTTAGTATTTCTTGTTGCACTTCCACAGACTACCATTAAGTACTGAATCTTATAGCAGGGTACAACAGTTTTGATACAATAACCCTATATATATGTGTGTGTGTGTGACAAACGGACAGACACAAATTGACAGCATACATTGCGCAATTGCACACATGCGTCAGCGTCGCCTAGTAAAAATCGTCTGTAAATGAATACATATCACTACAAACCTGCGTAACTATAACTTCTGCATCTGAAGACAAATTATCAGCTGTCACTGGAATGCCAATGCGAACTTTGTAGACGGCGCCAACTTCAACGCCACATACTACGTGGAATAGCCGTGTCTAAAAGACATACAAAAATGAATGAAAATGCGAGGATTTTAAGTGCGTTTGAAAACCGACTGAGAGCCGGCTTTGTCTAACACACTATAAAAACTACAAGTCGATGTCGTTACGCTCACGATCTAGTTAATTATTTATGTATATTATTTTAGTAATTATTTGATGCAGCCACAAAACATCGACACCACAAACAAACGACCTGTATAGTGACCGTAGGACGGTCAGTATAAGGTAAACCTGTATTAGCCGGCACCATCAGTTAAGAACTGGAGAATATTGTTCAATCAGTTTGACTGCCCTCATTCCCTTGCATTAGTGCATTCACATTAGATACAAGTTCTCGTCAACAATATTATATACATTATCTCTGTATCGTTCTAAATGAAATCACTCGATGGCTGGTACTTATTACAATCAACCTGCCTACCAAATTTAAAGTCTCAATCTCCACCCACTAGGAAGATATGAATGGTGATACAAAATGTCGAGGGGCTCTAACGCAGAAAACTATCGCCGACATAGCTAATGGCAACTGGGATACACTCAGCAACTTTTTATTTGAAGATCACAGTCTGCCAGCCGGTCTATAACTCTCCAGCAGAGACGCCAGGTATGAAGGAGTGCCCGTTAATTTCGAGTGTAGAACGCACATCAAACAGTGGTTTTACCTCAAACTTCTCTGACGCAAGTTGATCTTTACACAGCTGTCCACGAGTAAGCGTTAGCTCAGCAGACTTTCCGTCCTCACCGTATATCACCATCAACACGTTATGAGAAAAGGAGCCACTTGTTCTTCCTGTGCGAGTGATCCACACTGCCCAGTCTCCATCTTCATCTGCATTTAGTTACAGCAGCAGGCAAAACACACCAAGTAATCTAGTAAGTAAATTGTGTAATAGATACACAAAATAAGACAAATTCCTCTGAAAATTATAAAAAGAACTACACCAAAACTCTTGTCAAATGTATTTTGTGCTTCCTCCCGGACTGCCTTCACGGACTTTTGCCTGCACCGTTTCTTCTGAGCTAATCGGTTTTGCTTTTTAGTTTTTCCTTAATTTTTTGTTTCTGTGCCGTGCGCTCGACTAAGCTGGCCTTTTGTCAGCTTTTGAGCGCACGTAAATATATCGTATCATATCGTATCGTATTGTATGCAAAACACATCACTTAACCATAATGCATGTTAAAAACTTGCGTAATAAAATCAATCTAGTTTTTGACAAAGTATGATGACTAAATGTAGTATTATTGAATTGAAGTTTTGGCTTCAGTGCTTTGACGCCTAAACTATGACAAACATCAAACATTGCCAGTTAAACAAGAAAACACTGTTGCACAACGTAAATAATCCTGTGGGTGATGCTACAAACTAAACATCTAACTATTAACCTTGCTCTGGCACAGGCGAAAGTATTGTCTGAGCGGGTGGCTGTGGTACAATCAATGTAGCACATGGCTCTGGTGACGGTTCTCTCGATGGCTCAGGCGACGGTTCTGGTGTCTGAGGAGGCGTAGACATAGTTGATAAGTAGAGAGTTCTCTCTATGGCTGCATCATCTTCACCCGCATCCAGCCATCTACGGAATAATTACGAACATTTATCAGCAAATAATGATCAACGTTTACGATTATGCACGCACATCAACAAATCAATCAAGGCATTCATAAATTCATCTATCATTACTGATTTCAGAATTTTTATCTGACCTTTGACAGTGGAAAACCAGAACTTCTGCTGTGAAATCTGTACAGGACTTGATAATGATTTTCTCCAGAAACCATCCATTACCTAGAAATATGACAAGCACATCACAGATTTATGATAATGGAGACCATATATCTGGAACAGCAATTCAACCTCCATATATAAAACAAAAGCTGAAATTACAGATCGCACACATATTCCGATTTGTGTGCAAACATATCATACTTAATATCGCAGCTAATACGGGCTGTATTTACCAGGGTTTGGGAGTTAGAACGGCGTTCAATCGCGTCTGTCTGTCTGTCTGTCTGTTTGTCTGTTTGTCCGCGCTCTAAAAGGAAAAACGGTTGAGCGCCCGGCATGGATCTGCATGTCGATACAACTACACATTCCTCTAGTTAGTATTGGTGCCATTTGATAGGCCACATATGATTTTCCATTATTCTTCCACTGTAACTATGCCATTGTCTTGTACCGTTTTTGAGATGTCACTTATTTACGGAAAATGTAAAGTCACGTGGCCCTGAACATATCAATTTGGGGATAATCACGTATACTGTTGCACTCACAACGATCAATCAATGTATCAAATTTAAGTGCCTCGCTTCACCCGTTCTAAAAAATATAATAAGGCCCAAACAAAGGCCAAAATATAAAAATGGGTCACATCACTTGGGGTGAGGTTAGTCATCCCAAAGCTAACAACTAACACTTGCTACGGCCTACCTATGTATTAAATTTGAATACTCTATCTTCACCCGTTCTAAAGATATGTAGAAAAACCCAAAGCCTAAAATAGGGGTGATTTGGGGTAATTAGGGTCACTCATGATCATCGGCAATGTCACCATTCGATACAGCGCATATGACTTGCTATTCATCTTACATAGAAACTGTGTTTCTCTATATCGTACCGTTTTTGAGATATAGCTAGACGTCTGTTTAAAGTCGCATTTTTTGCTACCCGCGTGCATTTTGTGGCCCCGTTGGGGGTAACTCCGTTAGAATTTCATAAAGGCGATTGGCATAAAAAAACTAGGGTCTTTAGCTACCATGCGGCGTTGTTTGCGTGATGGTAAGTTTAGCCGTTTTGACATAACTTACAATTTGTGACGGACAGACAGACAAGTCAGACGGACTGACAGAAACAGGACATATATACCGCGCTAGCATAGCGTCGCATGATAAAAATATAAAACATACAAATGCTATGCAAATATACAGTTTTTGTAATAATTTTAAAATTTGCGTCGCATTTCAGTTTACAGTCACGTGATAATGCTATTTCAGTCAACTTCCATTAACAACGAAGTAAAACTGTATAACAATTATTTAACAGTTACGCATGCACAAGTTACAGAAATTTTTAATAAAGCAACCATATAAAACGTTAAGAACAAACTCCAACAAAGCAGAAACACGATGAGAAATGACCTGGTTTATAAGCGTCGTGGCTGATGACAACTTTGTTAATTCCCGTCAACGCCACGGCTTCTAGCTCAAACAAATCCATCTACAATGCACAAGTCTTGTGAGTGAGTCATCAAGTATGTAAAATGCAGAAACGTTGAGTGCAAGCAAAATTTTGTAACCGATGCATTTTCTACATCTCTCTCTGACTTGCAATGCAGCTACTTCACTTTCTTACAATTGCACATGCAACCATTCTACAGGCGAATTTTTCCAATCTAAAGCTCCGTTCACACCGGATGCGCTGCGTTGCTGTTCCCACTGTCCTTGTATAATTTTAAAGTTCATTACATTGCAGCTACTTGAAACCTTTGTAAGTTCCATAGCTGACATATGTGAGCAATCATGCATTTACTGATTAATAGGAAATCGTCTATGGCATATAATGTTAACTGTCATACTCCAGCTAAAGGACTATTCACATTCAGTCAATGCAATGTGTCCGATGTGAACAAATCTTAACATGCTACGGTAACCTGTCCAGGTTCCTGGCACTCAGCCAAAAGCACTGATAGGAACTCAAAACACTGACTCAAACTACGGAAAGTAAAGTAAACAAACTCATTGTATAGCGCCTCATAATGAGTGTGATACTCATCTCTAAAGCGCTCAGGTATGGCATGTGTTAACGAGGGATCACACAGTTTTACCTGCCACCCACACGTCTATCCACGAATGAAATGAGTCAACCTGCATTTACTCCCCAGCCGCATTGCACAGCATCACCACACTTTGGCCGGTACTCATTTCCCGTCCCGCTGAGCGTAGGAGGCTGAGTTGGCCTCAGTGGCTGGTTACAGACCGAGGTGGTATGCCCGCCCGAAGACGGTCACCCATCCCAGTACTAACCGGACTCAACGTAGAGTAACTTCGTTGATACACCCAACGTCGTTATCGCTATGCCAAACTGCAGTACCGGGAAAATCATATACCACCCTCGTCGTTTCTTGATCTACCATTAACTCAGAGTATCTGGTAGGGGAAAGGAAGCCCCATGTCTATTACATCTTTCCAAAACCATATCCAAGTACCCAGTCATACATATCCTGTAAGTCATATAAATGATAATCAATAAACTAAGAGCCATTAGACTATCACGTAGAAACGTTACTAGTGATACCTGGCCAACAGAAAATTTCACTCGATTATTCTGAGACTTTTTCAGCGCACGTCGGCCAGTGTTACCGTCATTAGCATATATGTTAATGAAGACGTTGGCCGCCGTTGAAGCATTTTCCACTGAACCTGTATAGACTTCAACCTGGTACTTGACCACTGCAAATCGACAACACGCCGCGCAAGACCAATCGCCTGATACTAAATGTGTTAAAATGCATGTGTTATGTTAGTTGGTAGAAAAAAAGCCTGCAATCGTCCACAGCAACTTCGCCACCAGTAGTGAATCCGGTCGAATTCGATGAAACATATGCGTCGTCTTTAATTCTGGCCCACTGGGTCCATTAAGCCCGATCCACACCAGCAACAGTGTCAAAGCAAAATTGTCGAATGCTACAAAGTCGAATGTTGCTTCGACAAAGTCGAACGTTGCTTCGATATTGTCGCCAAAAACGGCAACATTGTCGAAGCAACAGGCAACAAAGTTGCCAGTTACTGCGACAATATTGCTTCTACATTGTTGCTGGTGTAGACCGGGCTTTACGTGAAATTCTCAGCTGTCACAGACGAACCCGCGCGACGCGTTGCGTCCCGCCCATCGCGTCGTAAACAAAGGTGGACGCTCAGCGTGATAAACTGGCGACAGACGTCGGTCCAACCACTAGTTAATAACAATTGCAACGGTCGACGTGCAACAGCGAAAAAAAACAGAAAAAAATTGGCTAAGTTCAGAGTTTGGGTCAAGGTCCGGACGGAAGTATCATTATTTTTTGGAAATACCCGAATTCCCATAAAGCACAATGCAGGATAAACCGAGGGTAGCCTCTATGCCAAAAACCAACTCAATATGTTCAGCTGTTTTAATACGATACTGACGGGCACAAACGGACAGACTAGACAAACAGACAGAACCATATCATATAGCACTAGCATAGCGTCGCGAAGGGTAAATGCACGACATCATTCATAAAACCGGAAATACATAACGCACTGCACTGTAGTCAATGGACGACTGAGACACGGCCGGCCACATGTAACAAGCACAGAAAAATTCATGAAATTTGAACACGCCGTTTTTGTGATATGCAAGCGGACAGACAGACAGAAAAAACACACAGACACGCTGATCGCAATACTTCGCACCCGTACCGGAGGCGAAGTTACGACGACATATGTTCAGCTAACGTAACGATGACACGTTTTAAGCTCACACTCTCCACCACTCAACAGCTCATATACAGCAGACCCATATCAAGCACATGAACAATTATGGCATTATCACATTCCAGTGATTATAACTGTGAGTTCAGTTCAGTTCAGTTCAGTTCAGTCTAGATACGATGCGATACGATACGATACGATAGATTAATGAGCGCTCAACAAGCTGACAAGATGGCCAGCTTAATCTAGCGCACGGCACAGAAACGAAAAATAAAAATAAAAAACCGAGTAGCTCAGAAGAAAGGGTCCGGGCAATAGTCCGTGGAGGCAGTTCGTGATGAAGAAGTGAAACTACGGGGGGTAGGATTTGTGAAACAGGTAGGTTTTAAGCCAGCAGTGAAAGAGAGGGAACGTTATAAATGTGCAGAGTGGTTCGTTGATATTTGTAGTCGGCGCCGAAATCGCGGAAACAGTCACAACGGCGCCGAATACAAAAAAAACTAAATATTAAGTCAACTTCTGTTGGTGCACTAGACTAAGCTGGCCATATCGTCAGCTTTTAAGCGCACATAAATGTATCGTATCGTATAGTATCGTATCGTATGACCAACATGAGACGTTTGTCTGGTTATCTCCACAGAAGAACGACGCATTTTATCGTAATTCTGCAGTCAAAGCTGCTTTCAGTTAACACAGCCAGGACATCAAGAGCTCATTCACTAGTAAGCTCTTATGATCTAAAGTCCAACCAACGACAAACCGGATCAGCCACAGAAAACTGCAAAAGTATACGCAGTTTATTAAGTGTTTGAAGCGCAACAAATTATGACTGTAAATTTAACTTCATGTTGTCATACAGCCATTGAATTTACACGATGTCGACGACGAACCCCGCAACTGATTCTGTGATACACACAGTTGTAGAATTTGTTCATTACTGTCATATAACTCTGTCACCAATCTATGTTCTTCCGTGTAAAGAGAGTAACCAAATGGATTTCCTTTTCTCACCTGAAGGAGGATCAACACCAGGCCACAAAACTGGATACTCTTTCCAGCCTTCATCTTCTGGCCCAGACACGATCCAGTCGTTTACTTCGATATCAAACTCATCATGCGCGTGCTGATCTTCGAAGTGCATCTGAAAACACACAGCGTATGAATTAAGTTGCAATTACACAGCATACATGTACGTCGAGTACAGCAAATACGCGACAACATTTGCTGGACGGCCGTTGTCAGTGACATCTGTTGTCTGTGACTGCTATCATTCACAAAGAACATATTTTGTAAAGATGTTCTAAATGCCTTAGCTTATCTTACCATTCGGCTGAGCAACTATTCAGCACTGACGCCATTATGGGTTTGACCCAGTGCATATTCTCGGTATAACTAAGACCATTAAAACCTCTTTAAGGCTTTTGCAAACCAGTGTAGGTTTGACGGTGACTGCTTATTAAGCACAGAGTGGCCAATTATCCGCAGATCATACTCTAAATGCATTGTACATAAAATGCATCTTAGGTAAAAAAAAATCCATTAATGATAATCAGCTTAACGAATTCACTGTACATAGACATCTCTAAAGATGTAATAAAATACTTCTTACAAAATAGCAACAAAACAAGATACTTTGATACCAACTTTCTGCAGATGCCAGCGTTGTGTTTTTGATGAATCGACAAATCCTACTCGTACTTTGTTTACTTCACCGATGTCTTTATCAACATTAATCTACAGCAGAACAACAACACTGTCATATCATGAAAATAAGTTTTAACACTTTTCATGTGCGCAGATTAATTACTTATTCAAACATTTTTCGCTTGCATCACTAAGACTGCGAAGCGCCAGTTGCACATAGCAACCGCTAGAGCAGACGGTTATGAACAATAATCTATTAGAAAAGAATTAACAACAATCCCATAATTCATGGCCCCTTCCTGTTTAGGGTCGGTACACTGGTAAGCTGGACACACAGAAATAATAAAGAAACACGTCTTGATGACTTTGAGATGAAAGGGCTAAGAAAGATTCTACGGGTTTCGTGGACAGCAAAGAAAATAAATAAGTGGGTTTTTAACAAAACGGGAGTAAAGAGGGAACTGTTAGACACTGTCAAAGTAAGGGAGCTGGCATACTATGGTCACACCATGAGGAACAAGGGAGTTGCCTGGAGAAAGAGATGATGCAAGGAACAATGCCAGGTATACGCAGACGAGGAAGATCATGCACGGCTTGGATGGACAACATCAATATATGGACAGGACTCCCAGTGGAAGAGTCAATATGAAAATAACTTTTCAGTGTGACTCCAGAGTATGACTTTCCATGGAGAATCGTACAGTGTGGATCAACCAGGGATTGAAATTATCAACCAAGTGTGGAATCCGGCGCATTGAGGCCGTTTTGATATGGCTCGATTGCTGGGAAGCCAGCTGATGCGGATCTCGTATCCTCGGCTTGCCTGCGTCAATGCTCGTTCTGCTGGGAACAAATCGGCGTTGTTATGTCGGACTATAGATGAAGG
>Ga0209780_1002540_pt1 | contig 13026 bp, 11 predicted proteins | sample WorMetexBAHAMAS2_FD_187384 | JGI IMG/M metagenome (GOLD analysis project Ga0209780, IMG submission 187384) | Marine gutless worms symbiont microbial communities from Max Planck institute for Marine Microbiology, Germany - Inanidrilus exumae... | ecosystem: Host-associated > Annelida > Digestive... | reverse complement strand
GGGATATATTCAGTTTCAAAGATTTTTTTAACGAGACTACAGAGTACCAACTTCCTGGAGTCAGATTAAGGGCAAAGAATATCTAATTCTAATGAAATATCGCAAATTCAGTTCATCATGGAGAGAAGAATAATTTCTTTTGACTGTAGTTATGTTTCAAATAAAAGTATTCAAATCACACCATTAACCATTTTAAAGTTTATTTTAAAACAGCGAAAAGAAAAAAATCGCTATACCCCGACTTTAATGCTTAATGTAATGAATGGCACTGTAGTGGCGCAGTGTGATGGCTCTTTGAAGAGATGTGTCCAAAGTTGCTTAATTTACTCCAATCATCGCACTGTACAGAATACTAGGTGAGTGCCGCGTGTTACAGAATTTTTCCCAGATACTGCATGTTATATTACATGTCTATTGTCTAGGTTGTAATTGACTGCAGTATTTTTACAAAGTGCTGGTATGCATTGCAGGAGCGTTTTTGATACCGTATTTTATATTCTTATTTGTGATGGGGATGCCTTTGGTGATGTTGGAAATGGGCTATGGACAGTTCTCCAGCCTCAGTCCAATTGCAGTATGGAAGATGGCACCTCTGTTCGAAGGTATGCAACAATTTATATTGCAGATGTATATTGCTGTCATAATTACATCCACCACTTTTTGTGAGGTAGTGTGATTGTCTGTATGTAGTGCTGGTGAACAGAATAATTTTTAAAATTATGAGTGGAGCTTTCAAAGCTTGGTGAAATTTTTGGACTAGGTATATATGGACAAGAGAAGAGCTGATTAAATGTTGGAAGTGATTGCGAGTATATTTTGGATATCATAAGTTTACTGGTCGATCAACATTATGCAACAATTCACGATGCTACGAAATTTCCAGTGATGCCATTGCTTTCACTTCCATTTTCTGACATTTGTCTTGCATTAAGTAAGTAAGTAAGTAAGTAATAAAATTTGATTAAGTGCCATAGTCATTCTGTAGAATGAATCAGAGGCGCTGGACAAGTCACTAGGGGCTATGAAATGCAGATTTAAATTAACGACACTGTGTCAATTTCAGTGTATGTGACGGAGCTTTGCGCTGTAATGAGTGACATCTAGTCGAGTTTGTGATGTATGTATGTGTTTGCATCTGTAGTTGTTGTTGTTCTTTGTGTCTGTTGGCAGGTGTTGGCTTTGGAATGGTGATCATCTCGGCAGTTGTATGTGTATACTACAATGTGATAATTGCATGGACTATCTACTACTTTGTGTTGTCATTTTCTTGGGAACTGCCATGGAGCACGTGTAACAATGATTGGAACACTGACTACTGCTACACACGCAGCAGCAACAGCAGCCAGCTGAATGGCGTCAACGTCACAGACAGAGTCAACCTTACCATCAACATCACCGATGTCAACATCACCGATAGAGCCAACATTACTCTCAACAACACTCGCAGTCCTAGCGAAGAATTCTTTGAGTTAGTGTTCTAACTGTCAACAGTTGTACTGTCTAGTGACAGTTATTCTGTCTTAGTGGTCAGGATCGAACAGTCTGTCTGATGTATGTGCGTGTCTGTGTGTTTCCCGGACAGTAACTTTTTAGTGGATGTCTTTCAGTCTAGGTAATTGGCTCTACACTATCTGGGTCAAGTTTGAAGGTCAAGTCATGGGTCAAAGTTCATGATGAGGAGAATGTTTAGAAAGTGGTCAGTGTGAGCTCAAGTGATGTCTTTCTAGAGTCAGCTGTTGAAATGAGGAGACAGTGTTGTATTTCTTTGAGTCTGATCATGGTTTGGGTGTGCATGTGCAGACGGTATGTACTGGGCATGTCAGACGGCATAGATAACCCTGGAACGCTGAGGTGGCAGCTGGTCGTCTCACTGTTGGCTGCATGGATCTTCATTTTCCTAGCTCTCTGCAAAGGTGTCAAGTCGTCGGGCAAGGCAAGTAGAACGAGTCGGACATCTGTGATGCTAATGAGCCAGCCAGAGATTATTCTGTGTGCTGTGTGTACTGTAATTTACTAGTGGGAGCCTCTGCTCATATCAGTAACCACTGGCTGGTGATAATGGTTGACGGTTGGTAGTGTAGCTAGCTTTATTACAGCTGTTAAATGCACTAAATTTCAGTTGTTGCAAGTAGCAAGTGTTAACTTCATACTTGATGTCGTGGTTCCATGTAGAACGCCTCATGTCAAGAAAATACTTAACCTGTGATACAGAAATAGGACCAGTGCATTTGCATGCAATGTGGTAGAGTGTAGAGCAGGATACAGTCAAAGGCAGTGTGCAGATGTGATATGTTTGTGATTAGAGAGAGTCAAGAGTGCATAAATACACCCATCTGTTGACAGTTAACGAGTCACTTTCTGTCATCTTAATGATGACGAGATATTTCGTTTGCCTGTTGCTGTTTCCACCACAGTAACAGAATTATCTAGAATTGCCACAGTACAGTTGTGTTATGTCATATGAAACAGTCTGTAGTTACCTTTGGCTGTGAACAGGTTGTGTATGTGACTGCTACACTGCCGTACATTCTGATATTTGCTTTCCTGATCCGCGCTGTGACTCTTGATGGCTCCTATGATGGTATCAAACGCTACATTTTGCCTGTATGGAGTCAGCTCATTACTTTTGAGGTATGTGTTATTCTCAAGTGCTACATTTTACCCCTACAGTTTTCGCACATAACAAGGGGCCAATTGAATATTGGTGGTTTTAAGTATTATGTTGACCCTACACTGATGCCAAGATGTACATTTTTTGAAAGTAAATATAAGCAATGGACTTGATTTATCATGTCAACATTTTGAAATGCACTAAAATTGTAATTTGTCATTTGTTTGCACGGTTTAACTGGGTCTGTTTTGTGATGCTGCGGATAGCGTTGGCAGCAGTATGTTATTTTCACTTTTTTCAGTGTGACCTGTTAAGTGAATCTACCATATACAGACAATTAGGGCCAGTTTTTCCACTGCAAATTAATCTCCCATTAATGTTAATAGGCGAATTATTGGGAGTTACTTAATCTCTTATTAACGTTAATGGGAGATTTATTTGTGGTGGAAAAACCGGCCTTTAGTCATTTTGAACTAACATGTTTTATGCAAGAAGCAAGTGGCCATTTCTGTTTGCTCTGTGAAGAATTGTTAAGTGTAAATTTGTAACCGAATTTTTATACAGTTTAGAAAGCAAGTGATGGTTATTCAGCTATGAAACAGTGGCACCCTTGTACATTGTCACCGATTTGATGTTAGCTAAATATTTAGTTAAATAATGTGTGTTCTGTTGAGTTTGGGTGTGCTGATTGTTTTAATTTTGAGATTAAAGTTCACTTAGAGAGACAGTTGATTAGTTGAGAGATTATTGCTTACTTGGCACATGGTTTCCGTGTGAGGGATGTCTCTCGTGCAGGCCACATGCATGATGAGAAGACGCGTCGGGGGTTCGGTGTGACGCAGCTAAACAAACTGGTGTGTCTAAATACCGCATAGTCACTCATCACTCCGTAGTTTTACTCTGTAATTGGCAGCACTGGTTTCTTTGGGTTTTTCATACATATAGAGATTTTACAGACATTTGTATGTAAATTTCCAGTGTTGATGGACAGTTATTTAAGGTATTTGCTCAACTGTAGTAGATCCTGTTGTAATTTATAGTAAGCTTAAGTTGCTTTGGTTCCATGCGATGAAGTGTGATGTTATGCGGCCCTCATACATGGGCTGCTATATTTGTCACATGCCATCTCTCTGTCTGTCAAGAATGAAACAAGGTCATGGAAGTTAGTACAAAACGAATGTTACAAGCAGTGTAACAGCAGTGTGGCATTTAAGTAGTGTTGCATTTTTTGCAGCCCACATTTCACACCACTTGGCATTCAAAATATATCCTCTGAGTAAGAATATTCTTGTACTCAGCAGTTTCTCCATGTTTTTCTGAAAAATATGTGGGAGGGAACTGTCAGTGGAAATATTGTGATGAATGCCAATTGCTGTGAAATGTGGGCCACGGGGGACCACAATGAGTGGAGACTATATGCATGCATGTATCATTGCCAAGAGGGCCGCATATCACGTTGTGCACCATGCACATAGTGTTTTTGAAGAGAAAACCTCTAGTGGCCTGCATGACTTCAAAGTGCCTTCTGTACACATTTCTTAAAGTCAAAACATGGCCTGGAATTATGCAGTAGACTTTGACTGTAGCTAAAAATAACATTTATGCAGCAGGGATGGTAGACAACAGCGGGTGCTGTGTAGTGTATTGCTGACAGTGACAAGAGGTGATGATGATAGAGTAGACATTGTACTGTGCTGTTGTTTGGCTGAGTTGTCCGCGTGCACTGACTAACGTTTTGAGTTGCAACGGTGTGAAACAGCCGTGGGGAGATGCTGCAATGCAGCTATTCTACAGCATGGGAGCTGCCTGGGGAGCACTGGTGACCATGTCTAGCTACAACAAGTTTAACAACAACTTCTACAGGTGCTCACGTCTTATCTCTCTCTGATATATGTTTCGGATTTCAACTCTGCACTTCAAGTGATGAGAAATGTGAAGACAACAGCATTTACATGTACCAGTGTAATGTGACCCAGGTTTTAGTTTAGTTGAATGTTGGGCTGAACTACATTCAACTGTTGCATAAAATATTTAAACATATTGGCTCTAATGCAATTATTAATGAATAGGCATGCAAACGTGGCTTACTGTGTGATAAGTGTTGTATCCAAATTATGTGATTAATTTGATGTCACTGTACATCACTTCTGTCTCACTGCCATGTCTTATAAACAATGCAAGACTGAAATATGGTTACTTCAGATCAGTAATAGGAAGTCATATCTGCTTTATCAGCAGCAGTGTAACTAATGACTTTGAGTGACCTTAAAGTTAACTGCAGCTATCGCTTAGTTTTCCCGCTGTAAATCTTTAAACCTTAGGATAGTTAGCAAGCATGTGTTTAGCTGGTGAAATGTGCCTGTTTGGTTTATGATGTGATTCAGTACATGGTTTATGACTTGATCAACACACATTTCTTGTTTTTGTAGAGACGCAGTGATTATATCATTATTGGATGCATGTACGGCATTTCTTGCTGGATTTGTTATATTTGCCACGATCGGTTTCATGGCTGCTGAGACGGCATCAACTATCGATGAAGTCGTCACCAAGGGTGCGATGTACATTTGTGTCTGTAGATCTAATGAATTGTTAATATCACTTAATGAGGACTAACTGGAGTGAACTACTTTTATTATCGGCTTGAAGAGCCTATCATGAAATACTCTGTGGGGCAAAACAACGGCTATAACTCCGCCGAAAGTGAACTGATTTGGATGAAATCTGGAACAATGTGAGCCAAATGTTGGGGGCTGGCCTTGGAGTATTTTGGGCGCGATCCGCATAGTAGCGACAGTTTGAGAGGGAGCCAAAAATTGACGTTGAAGTAGCCAGAATTTTGATTGGGGTGTCCATTTAAGTTTCTTATATGCTTATGTCGGTTAGGCTTTTGGCACAGTTGGCTGTTACATCCCCACTTCTTCTGTCCTAGCTTCGCCAATGGCCTTAGTTGGAACCATATATCGCGATTTTGCAGTTTATGTTTTAATGCACTGAAATCTGAAGTCTTCATTCTTTCCAACAAGTGCAGACTTTTGATAACAAAGTATTCTCATACGGCGTAAAACGGAGTGCAGTTACAGACAATATGATAAGACTCCAGCTCAGTTAGTGAGGCACTGGCTTACAATCAGCACCCAGGTAGCTGAATTGTTAAACGAGAGCGAAGGTTGTCGAGTGATACTAACTGGAACTCTAAACAAGTCGAACGGTTTTCACAGAAATGGCCCAGTTCTGCCTGCCGAGTTCGTGGCGTGCGAACGCATTCTGACACAGGATAGGCAAAACAGGACCCAAGTGCGGCTGATATTTGGAAATGGGTCAAAATAGGTGTTGTACTGGCGGGTTGGAGGCCCGCCGCCGTGGCCTAGTTAGGCCTGGTCGTCGCTCGAGTGATGTATTGCATGGCGGCGTGCGCGCGTGTGGCATACCGGGCGGGTGACGTGGACGCGTGTGTAGTCACTGTGAGGAGGAGCGTGTTCTTAAACGTCTTCGAATCGGTCCGAGTTTCGAACAAAACAAGGTGATCGATCGTCTACACTGTTTTTGGGGGGTCAAATTATCTGGGTCAGGTCAGGTCATGCCTGTGACGCCTTGTCATTCACAATGCGGGCTGCACGAATGTTTGCAGGCAGATTTTCTGGATTTGTGAATTTTACAAATCGTGTAACACTAGAAAGCGTGGCTACAATACGAATGATACGATACGACACGGTACATTTGCGTGCGCTCGAAAGCTGGCGCTATGTCCCGCTTAATGTAGCGCGCGGCTCCCGCCTAGGCCCGTGAAAAACACCATCTGCATGGCAGAAAGATACAACAATCAGCAATTCCAGGATTGGCGGCCTTCATTATAACCAGTTCTGGGATTGAAAAAAAATTACCACCGAATGTTCATCATTTACATAACGCCAGCATTCAGTCAAGCACCGTAGTCTGAGACTCATAAAATGACATTTTGCGATATTCAGATATTCATGACACGGTGAGTAAGAAATTTGACGATTGTCATATAACGGTGTACAGTGTACACCTGCTTTGAAAAGTGTTCTAAGCTTTCTGCTGAGCATATCATGTTGTCGCAGATTCATATTGCATTACTGATAGTGAGTTATGGCGTGAATAGCGTACCATACAGTACAGTGAATGGCGTGTAGCGGCCACGTGCGAAGTCACAAGTAGTTAACTAAAAAGTCGTGGTTGCCATGGGTGCAACTGACAGGGGGACATGACCCACACATTTTGGGCTGGGACATAATATGAAGTGTCCCCCATTTTTGTGTAGTGAAACTGCATAAACAAACAGCGTAGTAATTAAGTCATTATTCATAATTTAGTCTGTTTTATGATTTCTATCTTTTCTTAAGCGTTTTGTGTGTATAGCACTAGCCTAACCTTTCATTGTAACGCCAATGCGGTTGTCATTTTGTGATTAAAATTTTACTTACTTAGCATTCCGTGCTCATACTGACGAGTGACCGTAACGACCCCCCCCCACGTTTCATCAGTGAATTGCACCCATAGTGAATGAACTGAGACATCGTCAGGCTAAGGAATCACTGATATTTAATGACTTAGTTCTTGTTATCCAGAAATTCTGCTACGTGTTTTGCTGAAATCGAGAAAACCGCACGGGTTAGATGCGTTCGGACCAATTTTGATCGGGTTTAAGAACAGCGTTGGGCGGGTGTGGATAGGCAGACTGGCGGCGGCGTTATATAACGCGTCCTTGCCGCTCCCAGGCCGCCGGCTGAGGCTGCCTGCTGCAAACCGCTGACTGACTGTGTGTCGGCGGCGGGAAAATTCCGTGATACGGCTGTCGGTCACTAGTAACTAGCCGATGATGGCGATGTATGATGAGGCTCGGCCGACTGCGCTAGCTGGCAGCACGCCAGCAGCAGCAGCAGCCGCCGCAGTGAGACGAAGGTGATGTTGTGCCTGTCTGTCAACGATACAGACCTGTCTGTCCTGCCAGGCAGTGAGGACCACACGCCGTCTCCAGTCTAGACTCTTGAACCTCCCGTCTGTCCATGGGAGTAAATCACGGGGGACGAGCCCCCAGAATTTGAAGTGAGGTGACGCTAATGCAGATTGTCCCCACATTTAGTAATGTTTCTATATTTTAGGCACCAGATTACTTGCATTACGATGCAGTAAAAAGCTTACTAACCCCATGACTCCAACAGAGTATTCACTATATCCCAAAGTATATAACTTCAGTGTTCACCAAATCACCATTTCATGTGGAAAATTCAAAATATTTTCTGGCGAGGACACGGACGAAAAATACCGTTCATCAAAACACTCCATTTCAAATGAAAATTGCATTTTTTTCTGGGAGGGGAGGACTTAGCCCCTTCCCGGTGGGGAAGGGTGTCCCTCCCCATACTCCACCTCTCGTTCCCCCACCAAGCTTTTTGGATCCGCCCGTCTGTTACCCCAGAATTCTAGCCAGATTCACGTCATTGCGTCTGCCCATCGTCTGACGTGCATGACAGCGGCAGACCAATGACGTAATGCGTCGACACAGCAATGCTGCTGCTGCTGCTGCCGTCGCGTGAGTATTAACGTATCGAGCTCTCGTGGCGATGACGTCATTCGCTGACGTCAGCGCGACTGATCAAAGTGATCGGCGGATACATCGGAGATGCGACGCGTGTCCAGCGGCACGCGACGCCCTTGAACCAGCGAGGTGGCTTGGCCCAGGCTGACCTGCCGCCCACACTTAGCATTGGTATATAGGGACTAGACAAAGATAAATGGTGTATGAGTGATGGTCGTTGGACATGCGCCACCGCCAGCATTCCACGGCCGGCTGACGGCGCTCTGTGCAGGTGCTCCCTGGCCCGTTTCTTGTTATGTCAGTTGGTTGCCGTTCACCTTGACTTGCGTCCCACCCACAGACAGACCTCATAGCTCACTCCCGCCACCACAGATCTGCGCTGCAGAATAATAATCTTAACGAAATTTAGCAGTTTGTGTGGGCTGGTCGGTTAACCGTTGACCGCAGTACGTCTTGTACCGGGTGACTGCTTGTCTGGTAAGCCTGAAAATATCCGGGAATTTACGGATTTACCGCGGGAAAAATATAGTTGGGGGAAACTATTACAGTATATTCTTGATTAAACTCATCGGTTGAGAAGAAACACAACAGTTAACGAGTACTACTAGAAACAACCGTAATATTTGCCTAAAATTCGTTACGTTTCGGCAACAACAACTGTCGCCTATTTCGAACTGAGAACCCTCCGCTAGGAGTCGCTACTGTTAGCCGCGTTGAGTAGTAAGTCGTCGTAGACATGGGAGAGCAGGAAGACCTCCTCGTCTCTGTTCATAACGTCTTATGCTTCTTTCCGGATTTTGACGGCCTCCCCGATCCACCGTGTTGTCCTATCAGATACCTGGCCGATGATTATCTGATCGGACGCTAAATGCCGACATGCTAGTGTTTCTGGTATGGTTGTCAGCGGAGGCGTTAATGTCAGCAGTACAAGTGCGCGACGGACGCACCACATGCGTGCAGTGGTAGAGTTGTGTTGTTGATAGACCGTTTCATTCATCCGTGGTTTCGGTTGGGGGGCCGCCAAACTAGCGCTCGTTGGTGCCTAGCGCTTGATTGCCACTTTTAAAAGTTAGCTAGGTCATCAAAGTCAGCAACGTACGTACTGTAAAGTCATGTTGGAGTCTGATGATAAATGATAGGGGCCTACTTACAAACACTAAAATCACGTTGTTGGCCATTTTTTATCTCGGAAGTGAAAATAAACTTACATCAACTCCTCTAAATTCGTCCACTGGCATCTTGAGCCTCTGCTTCCTTTTGTAATTGCCGCCCTTTTTATTAGAAGTCAGAAACTTCACTAACGAAGTGCTTTGGGCAGGAAATTCATTAAGTGGTTAGCGCTGACTGCATAGGTCATGAATTAATGCTAGGATACTTAACACCACCCAGTTGCCTTGTGACTAAGCCATGATCATGAGTGCATTACAGACAGCAGATAGTGAAAAAAAACTCGCATGCTAAGTCCTATCATTATCATAGGAATTGTGCGACTGTCTGGCTCACGAGGCCTTACATTTGGCAGTTCTCTGGTCTCCGTTATCATTCACAGTCAGGCGTCACGTGGCCAAGACTCTGAGCTGACTGTGCCAGAGATGGCGTGAACAGCGGGAGCGGTGGCGAAGTGTTGTAATGAGTGCGCCTTTGGAACCGTGAAGTGTGTTGAGATGGATGTGTTAATGATGATGTGTGCAGGGCCAGGTCTGGTGTTTGTTGTCTACCCAGCAGCTATTGCTCGCATGCCTGGCTCACCTGTCTGGGCGGCACTCTTCTTCGTCTTTCTCTTCACTGTCGGAGTTGACAGTCAGGTGCGCTACAGTACTACACTACCTGCATACACAGACGGGCCACTCTTGCTGGCTTTTGCTGCTCTTGCACATTCTGTCATTTTCGTCATTATTTCATTTTATTTACCACTATATATTGTCATGCTTCACTGAACGTCAGCTGACGGGCGCCATAGTAAATCATTATTGTTATTATTATATAGTTATATCTAGGCCTGTAATTTTTTGGGAACTGCAATGGCCACAAAAAATTTACAGCCTAGTTATATTTGTATTATAACGGAATATAAAGGGTAAGGGATGCATTACTGTACTCATAAAGGAGCATAGGTGGGTGTTCATCTCTGATACTGAGGCCTCGAGCCGTGGGTGGACAAACCACTAAGTCTGTGAGTGTGATGCATGGCCAGTGCGGCGCTGGACCTACCATCAACAGGAGTGAAATATGTAGACGTTTAGTCATGATAAGGACAAAAAGATAGACAGATGGAGTCATCAGACATGTTGAAATGTTCACATGAGTAGGTGAACAAACTTTGTTGGAAACAAAAACATGTCTTAATGATTGCTGACATGTTGTGGCTCAGTAACTGTGGTAATGGCTTAGTTTTATGTGGCAGGCAGGGTTAACATGTTTATTTTATCATTGGATTAAACTGCTTATTGAACTAGTCACATCACTAGTAGTGTTCAAGCACTAATCAAGTTAATCCACAAATTGGTAGTTGCTGGTGAATGGGACCTGATGAAATACTGGCAGAGGAACTGAACAGGTGGATAAATTCAATTGCTTTGAGCCTGTAGAAGATGTGAACATGATACCTGGCCGCGTGGTAGCATTTCATGGCGTTTGATGTTTTCAAATTGGTCAGTTATCAGTTTGACCTGCTGCTTTGACATTTGTTTAGACTGCAGCAGCTGAGGGTGTTGCGGTGTTTCAGATGATGCTGTTGCTTGGTGATGTGACTGATAGCTTTGCTGTGTTGTGGTCGTTGTAGTTCGGCATGTTTGAGACGGTGCTGAGTGCGCTGTTTGATCGATTTCCATTCCTACGTGCCAAGAAGATATGTGTCACTGCAGTCATCAGTGTCACTGAGTTCCTGCTCGGTCTCCTGCTTGTCTGCAATGTCAGTCTTACGTTCTCTTTCGTACCACATACACATACACATGCTGGATAATGGATGTCTTTCTGGTGAACTTGGGTTTAAATGGTTGACCTCTTTATTAGTGCTGTCATGGTTTTGAAATCGAAACCGAAACCGCGGTTTTAATCCAAAACCAAACTGAAACCTCTAAATTTTGCAGGCTAACTGACAGTTTTATTTCAGATACTCCATGTACTAAAATTCAGTTGTGTTAAGGCAGATCTATTGCGCCGATTAAAAGGCGCAACGGCGTTCAATGTGTCGTGCCCGGCGGGTCTGCTGATTAATGCTAATTGGCCTTAATTGCCCGCCTGCTGTGCCGTGTTGAGCTTTGCTGAAGGGACGTAGGTTTATTTGCGCTGCGTAGGCAAGTTAAAGGCTGATTATACTTTTTATCAAAAGTAGTGCTGTGACGGTTTTAAAACCGAAACCGCGGTTTTACTCCGAAACCGAACCGATTGATGATAATCCAGAACCGCACAGCACTACTCTTTATTTACTTCCTGCAGTTGTTCCAAAAGAGAACATTTCAGGGGGTAATTGGCCCCGTACTGGCCCTGAGGCTGTAATATGCTGTGATTCATTTTTCATTCCAGTGCTAAATAAATCATTTGCTTACTTACTTCCTTATTTACTTCCTTAAGAATAGGCCCGTTCCATTTCCAGGCCATAGGTCGTAAAAGGCAACCAAACTTTCTTTGCATATATTTTGTTATAGTTTATTTTCTTATAGATTTTTGTTTTGCTTTTTTGTTGTGCTAGATTGTTTTTCAGTACTTATCCAAGAGACTGGCTGGGAAGAAAGTCTCCGAAATGACGTATTTTGTGTCGGGTGGGACGTCAATCATGGGGATAATTTGTGCTGGTTTTTTACTGGCTAGATACTCTTCCTGTCACCATCAGGGCACTGAGTGATCCCGTCATATTGGACCTCATCTTTTCTTGATCCAGCAACTGACTGCCAAGGAAAGACAATATTGAGCTCCCATTATGCCATCTGTCCTGTCTAACAGCAGTATCAATGTATCGAGTGTCACTTCTTTCTTCACCGTGGGCCTAGAAAGTTGCATATGATAATTTCATTGCTAGTACTACTGCTTGTGGGTTTTGTCTAATGAACCTAGTTAAGGGTTACCACAGATCTTGTTGCGTCTCCCAGGAGCAAACCGTAGGGACACGTGGAGCAGGTGCCCTTCGAGTTAGCCAGTCAAGATCATCAAAGTACTGAAGGAAAAAAGACCATTATAAATGTCATTGATGTTGTGAGCATGCTAATAGTCTGATACATTAGGCTGCTGCAGTCAATAGACCTGTGTTTTAAGTGTGTTGAGCTGTGATGTGATTGAAGGGCGGCATCTACTTCTTCCAAATCATGGACTGGTACTCTTCGACGTTTTCACTGATGATTCTGTCACTGACGGAGTGTTTTGTCATATCATGGATCTATGGTACGACTGTTCGTCAAGTTATACATGTTCATTGTCTGTTCGTTGTCACTGATACAAACATGAGTTATTGTCAGTCAGTGACGCTTTTTGATGTGATGTGCAGTTATTGCAGTGAAACGCAGCTTGTCCTTTGCATTCGCTGCTAGTTCATGGCAGTTTGCTGTGAATTGCAGGCACTGAGCGGTTTTACTATGACATGTCCATGATGCTTGGATACAAGCCGTGCGCATGGTGGGGTTTCTGTTGGCGATTCATCACACCGTGTCTCATCGCGGTTGGTGAATTACTCCCTTTACTTGATTCTACACTGTTCTCTTAGTTTCTACACTAGTAGACGAACAGACAAGATCCTTTAACAACTTCAACAGCGTTGAATGAAAATGCGAGGATTTTAAGTGCGTTTGAAAACCGACTGAGAGCCGGCTTTGTCTAACACACTATGTAAACAAATCAAGCTGTTGAGCGAAGTAAAGCC
>Ga0209780_1002539_pt1 | contig 13027 bp, 13 predicted proteins | sample WorMetexBAHAMAS2_FD_187384 | JGI IMG/M metagenome (GOLD analysis project Ga0209780, IMG submission 187384) | Marine gutless worms symbiont microbial communities from Max Planck institute for Marine Microbiology, Germany - Inanidrilus exumae... | ecosystem: Host-associated > Annelida > Digestive... | reverse complement strand
ACCTTACCTGTGCGCACCTGTATGAGTACACTACAGCATCTTTTGGCTTGCTGATATCACTATCTTTTAGTTGTGATAATCATTCCATGAAGTTGGCACTGACAAATATTGACACAGTAGATGGCTTATTCTAAACATCTTAACAGCAAGAACATGAAAAAAGAGTAAAGTATAAGATGGATTTTGACGCCCCAGCACTGACACCTGTGATCTGGCCCTTTGACCTCCAGAATCTAATCAGGTCACCAGTAAGGGCTGGTGAATATTCATTGCGAGTTTCATCGAGAATGCTCAAGCCGTTCATGAGATATCGCGGTAACAAGGTGTCCGGACAAACAAACAAATGGACGAACACGGCGGACAAACAGCCCAAAAACATTACGCCTTTTCCCACATTGTCGGATGACGAAAGCACAAAAGTGTTAAAAGAAAATTAGCCCCGTGCGGGACTGACGGTCAACTCTTCACAACTGACGTTTCTTCCAAGTTCGAATTCTCATGACACAAAAACTAGGCAGAATGTTAGAAATCTGGTCCGATCGAATTTAGATATTCTGCCCTAGTTTAAGAATGGGTGGTCAGTTGCCAGCTCCCATTGTAAATGGTGCAGGAGATAGCTTTTGAACATGGAAGAATTTCCAACTTTCAAGGGCTCGTGACCTTGACTATTGATTGGGTCATACTGCATCACTCATCGACCTCTACCTACACGCTAAATTTTATCGAAATCAAAGAAACTTTTTGTGCACAAACAGGTGGACGGACATTTGAGACCCACTTTATTAGATCGACTCAGAAGAGTCGACCTAAAAATAAAACAAGAGTAACTGAGAGTTCTCAAAGAAATCATGTCACTGATCATAAAGGTGCCACTCATGACCATAACTTAACCAAATGTGACAGTATTTTCAAAACTCCTTAACCGCATTACTCCGCAGGAAATTTGGAACAAAGTTCTCACTAAAGATCCTACTGTACCATAAACGTGTCACCTGACACCTTATTGACTCACGTGGCCAACGGCCAGTTTTTTTGGTGCAACCCTGTAGCTTTACCTCCGTGTCCATCTTTGCCTTGTCTTTCATGACCGTCGCTAGTGGAGGTGGAGTGCTAGCAACCTCTTGCACACTTTCAACCGACCTGCAACACGTCGAGCACACCACGCAACTCATGAATATACATATTGGCTTAACAGCCATACTGCTACAGTTCGGAGATGGTCTATGAGGACAACTCTACCCTGCAATTTTCTGTCTGATCCCAATGTGCAATATTTGCTTACAGCAAGAACACACAGGCAGCAAAGTTTTGCTCCAACAAAATCGTCTAGTTCTCAATTGGGAGTTTTGACTAACATGGCCTGTGTGGTCGTGTTTGCGACTGATTCGACACTGCCGGTTGACTGACATCAGCTCCACTAACCTCGACAGTTCATGTTCCACATACCCACGTGTAGATAGTTAGATAGTTGGTTGGATTTTAACGTCCTTTTAAGCACAAATATCAGAGACGATAGGTCAGGGGCTGAGAGCTATCCCTATCCAGTGAAGGAAGGCCAGCGATATATTAACCTCAACCCTGGCCGCCTTTTTGTTCAGCAGCCACCCAAAAGGGGAAAGGGAATGGATGGAAAAAAAATAGACGAAACAATTAAAAAGGGAATAAAGAAAAAGTAAAAAATACTAAAAGACAGAGTAGGTGGGGAAGTGGGAAAGGGAAGGGATAACGGGGAATTGCACGGGCACACACGGGGCACACCCAGGTGTAGTTCTACCTACCCAGACTAACACAGACGGACTTGCATAAGAGCCATAAAACTTCTGTGTGTGAGCCTTTCACAATCATATTTCAGGCAAACAGGGGTTAACCGGTTTGGACATGTGGCCGACATGGACAATAGTATTAAACCAAGACAAGCCCTGCAACAGGAACCAGAGCAAGTGCAACGTAAAAGTATAAGACCACGCCATATTTTACCATCAGACATGGTATGATGAATTTAAAGAACATGAAACTCATCGGGAACAAAAAATAGAAACGAGAGATGATAAGGCAACGGACCGGTTCTGTTTGCAGTCAACCATGATGTGTCCCGCTCCGCCGCACCGTGCACAGATGATGGTGTTAGTGACGATCGTCTGTGCTTCCTGAAACTGTTTCAGTTTACTGCAACACACAGTCGACAAAACCAACGACATTTGAACCTCAACAGACACACGAACACATTCACCGGTTTAACAGCTGTTTTCTGGGTGACCTGGCATTAGCGGGTTGCCTAAAAAGCAAAAAAGAAAATTCTCGGCTTATAAATGTTGAAAACAGAGCACAGAATTATCACTGGAAAAGGAAAAATGCATGCAAACTTAAAAATGGTCTTGCAGAATTCATGTTCTTAACACAGAATTTCTGTATCATAGCCAGCGCCCTTCATACAACCTGGACATCATCCTGCTGATGGGGAAGGACTTCATTCTCTTCCTGTGTCTCTTGGCTGGCAGTGACGGATGTTAAGGAAGAATGTTTAAGAAAAGAAGTAAGGAAGGAAAAAAGGAAGGTAAGTTAACAAACAAACAATTTATATAGTGCCAAAATCAACGAATGAATCAGGGCGCATTACCGCCCCGGGGCCCATATGGGGCAACTCCTTTCATTTCTCGCGGCAGTGTTGCACCACTATAATGATACATTACCGTATTGTAGAGACATATACCATATATGCCTGAGGAGCGGTGACATATCATCATCAAATCTACTGCAGTTTGCGACAGCCTTGTCAAAGTTTTACTGATCTTGGTTGCATCAGGGACACGCAATGGGCCAAATCCAATATGGCCTTAGCAACGAGTAGACGATGGGTGGCTCACCAGGAAAGTAAGGAATGGCAAACTAAGTAACAGTGAAGTATAAAGCATCGTACGTGAGGGCGTCATTTTCCCGCAGTGTTCCATTGAGCAGCGCCAGCTCACGCAGCTGCTGTTTGCGAAGATCGTTTTCAGCATCGGGCACCATGATGCCTTCGAGGATGATCTGGTTTATCTGCCACCACACAAATGTAATACAGCTGTCTGTCATTACGGCTTCACATTATTGGAATTAGTACACCGGAGCATACCAATATATCCAAGATAATGACATCAAAATAATTTATAATGCACAGAGTGTCGAGGAAATCTTGAATAAATTAGCCCCATATGGGACTGACGGTCGACTCCTTCCTAGTTACTGCCAACTTCAAAGTCATGTGACACAAAAACTAGGACAAAATACAAAAATCCGGCCCAGATAAGCTTTATGTATTGTGCCCTAATTTGAGAATCTGTGGTCATTTGCCTGCCCCCATTATAAATGGGAGATAGCCGTTACAAATGGCCAATTTTCCGACTTTCAAGGGCTCGTGACCTTGACCTTAGATCGGGTCATACTGCATACCGTCATGCATCACTCTTCCACCTCTACCTACATACCAAATTTCACTGAAAAATTTGAAATCAAAGGCACTTTTTGTTGACGGACGGATGGACAGACGGGCGGACGGACATTTGAGACCCACTTTAATTAGGTTGGTCGACTTGGAGGAGTCGGCATAATCAAAGGCAGATGAATAGAGATGAGCTGTCAGTGAGTGGCCAGTTTACTAAGAAAACGGACATTTGATGGTAGCTACTGTCGCAGAAACATTGAGCGAACAGTGACTGAAAGAACGCTAATCAAATTCAGTATTCATGCATGGATTTGAATAGGTTGCTTGTTGGAAAAGCGCAGAGTACAAGAAGGCGAAAGTAAGCAGACACAGCTGGCTAGCTAAGTTTTGCTCAGCAGCATGGGTAACACACTACTCCAACTATAAGAACTGTCCTTGATGGAGGTCAGACCGACTACATTACCACGTTTGACACCGACCTTTGACTTTCAATCCCAGGCAAGCTACGGTGATAACACACCCGCACACAAAAACTAGAGTTCAAATGTCAGTTGGTTCGTAAGTTTGTCGTAAGATTTTTTGTGAATCGGGCCCCTGAACATGTGTTTTTGTTTTAATATGTTAATTTGTGTAAGGTGCCCCGCAACTTTTTGTGATTGGCGTCACCTAAATCTTGACATTTGTAGTAGTAGTAGTCCATGCCCACCATCTCCATTATTACTACTCAGTAGCCTCTACATGGTGCTACTGCTTGCTCCAATTTTTGGAGCTTAAGTGTCAATAAATCGAAGTCAAAGTCTTGTTGGCACTGGTCAGCCTCTCTGTCTCAGCGCAGTGACGTTATACTTTACTGATGCTGCAAAATCACTGGTCTTGCAATGATTGACAAGTGTCAGTGTGTCAAATGATAAACAACGCTCCACATTATCAGCATCTGACCACACCCAACTGAACGGTGGCGTGCAGTGGCTTAACTTGGCTGACGATGTTGCTGTTCAATCCCTGACAACACATACCTCATGAATGCACATAAGAACTAGAACTGGCCAGCACTCACAAGAGTGCAAAGACCCACGCCTGCAACGTTTTTTTGCGACTCGTGGACTCGACCTTTGACCTTCTGACCCCAAAATAAATGGGTTTCCAGGCCTCATCGTGAAACACTTCTACACGTACGTCAAGTTTGGTGATCCTAGCTGCATCGGTTTTTGAGATATCGTGCGGAAAAATAGACTAAAACACAGATGACGGTGAGAACCCGAGCCGCAGCAACTGCCGTTGGTTTGTTTAACAACAAAGCCGACTCACGTATGTACCTTGTTGACGGCATTCTTGACATTTTCAGCACTGCTGGACGTGATGAACGCGTGCAGTGGCTCATCCTGGGCCGGCAATGGTCGACCGTCTTTGAACCCGACTTTACCTTCCTTCACTGATCCCTTCCCACGAATGATTATCGACGTGCCAGTCTAAATAACAGCATACATACCGCTGCAGTTTTAATGGTGAACCTGGCCCAATACGGGCTCCGGCCTGATATATTTGTTAATTCCGGCACTATGTAAATCCTCTACTTACTTAATTCTTTCCTTACTTCTTAACTTATTTAGTTACTTCCTTACTTATTTCCTTGAAAATAGGCCGTTTTTGCAAACATCAAAATAAATAATAATTACCGGACGACTACTTCTTTGAAATTTCTGCAGTTAGTGGACACAATAATATAAAAAAATAATGACATAATATTTTCTCTATCATACTTATGTAAGTAGAAAACAATGATCTGATTAACAACTTCCAAGTAAACAAACAACCATAGATATGACCAAACACAAGAGTAATTAGGCGCTGCACACACCTCCTTCTCAATGTTCCTAAGTGTGTTGCCACGCGGCCCAATCAGCAGTCCGACAAAGTTGATTTCCGGGTGTTCTTCCTGTGGAATGCTGACTCGGTCGTTCACGCGGATTAAAGGCGGTCTGCGTTACGTGAAACAAAACACGACAGAAATCTGCATGGCGGTCGCACCAGCCACTACGAGAGTGCAATTCTATGATGAGAATTCATTGGCATGGTATGAACTGATTATTTTGTTTTTTTTTTGCAAAATTTTTCTAACTCCAGCGTATGGGACAACGTTCCAGAGGGAAGTGCCTTATTTTTACAGGTACCAGCATTCCTTTCCAACACAGTGTAGGATAAGCTGAGGTAAGTCTCTATGCCAAAAACGATCTCCACCCATTCAGCCATTTCAATACAATACCAGTTTGTGATAGACAAACAGACAGAGGGCCATAGCTAACATCGTGCTAGTACACCGTTGTGAATAAAAGTGAACAGTGAATATTATTAAAGACCATGGACCATTGACTATTGACTAATGACTAACGGTGCTTTATAAATGTTTTACTTACTTACTAATTTGCGGACAGTGAAGAGTCAGAAATGCAGATACCTGTAATCTTGTGGAGGCTTGTAGTCGGGATTTGCTTTCAGGGCTCGTTGGACCAAGTGATGTCGTTCCTCTTCCAACTTCTTGCGTGTACGATATTCGCGGGTGTTGAGTCGCTTGCCCTCTAGGTTGTATATCGGCTCCGGAGACGGCGAGCTGCAAAGCAACAGTTGCATAGCAATAGTTCACAGATGAGTCTCTTGCGACAGCCGCAGACAACATGCATGTATTAACATCAGAAATAACCAGAGACATGTGGCATGGTGCAGCATTGGATTGGTGATCTAAAGGTTAGAAAGGTTAGAAATCTGTATTTCCAACAGTTACAAATATATGAAAGGCAATGCAAAAATGTAGCAAATGGGGTTGTTTGGAGTATTTAGCGATCACTGAAGATCACTGGAAAAAGCACCATTCACTACAGTGCATACAACTTCTTATTAGCCTTCAATAGTCACTACGAGCCTATCTTGTGAGAGATTAGCCAAAAACTGCTGATTTTAACCCACATCACCTGCGCTCCCATTGTAGGTGACCGATTCAAATTTCATCAAGATCTTTGGCATCAAAAAAACTAGAGTCTCTGGGCTAATGTGAGGCATTGCTTGTTTGATCCTTGGTACAATACTGGATTGTGATGAACAGACAGACAGACAAATGAACAGACACATGACAAGAGCTGCACTACCATAGCATGGTCAAATGTCAAATCCTAGCATGAATACTGAATTTGATTAGCGTTCCTTCAGTCACTGTTAATTTCCTTTTTTATGCCAAAAATCCTCAATCATTTTGTCATTTTTTAAATAAAAATAAAACAGTAAATACTAATTTACTACATGCAGAAGCAATTAGGCTACATACGGAAATTTAATTACACAAGATCCTGTGCTCTCATAGAAGGACCACAAAATATAATAAAAATATCCATAACATGCTACAGATCATTTCCATAATCTAATCAACTCATTAGACCAAAATCTACCTGTTCATCAAAGTTTACGAAAATCCAACAGCTAGATTTTTAAAAACTTAATTTGTTTGAAATTTGCAAATAAACAAACAAACAAATAGCAGGGAAAACAGTACGGTACCCCCCTGATAATGGCGGAGGTAGTAATAACAGTAATAGTATAGTAAGGAACTGGAGCTGACCGGTCAGCAGGGTTGCTGGGAATCCCAAGTTCTCCTGAACGAAGCCGTCGCGTAATCTCCTCAATCTGCAGCTGTACTGCACAGCAAAATAACACACAAAAAATTAAGAATAAAGATAAGAACAACCACTCAATCTTGCCTATGCCGACAACTCCCATGACAAGAATAGAATACCATATCGATATCATATGACATGCCAATAATTTTGCAATATGATACAATATATTGTGCCATCACTATACCATGTGAGGTATCACGCTAACAAGCAAACTGGTAAAACAGCATCATCCACTGCCAGTGGCACAGGTAATAAACAAGCTTACGTAAATACTGTTCTTCCTGTTCTTTAGTCAGACCCTGCGGCACGACTACAGGCAATCCAGCCACAATATTCTTCTCCGTCTCCGAAGCACCCCATCGACTACGTCTCTTTTTCTTTTTCTCTGAACCAGAATTGCTGTCGTCTTGGTCTACAGCAAAATAATACACTTCCTTGCAGTGACATTAAACTCCTAAAAATCATTTTATTTTCACTCAGTTCTGGACACATAATTTCAATTTCTATAAATTTTTGGGCTGCATCGCATGTACTGCATAGATGCAGTCTACTACGACAAATGTCACACATCTGTCAGTCTGTTGGACAAAAAAGTCACCTTACAGTGTTAATAAGTCACTAGAAAACTGCATAGAAATATTAGTGCACTTTATTACATTTATTAACTAACAAAAAGCTCCTTTGTAAAAGGTGCATTTATTATTTAACTACACATGCATGTTTTACTTACTTAAAGCACTGGTTTAAACACTAAAATCAACTTTTCCTACAAGTCTACTAATGTGTTAATGGTTGGCGCCGTATACACGCATATCATTCAACGTCCATTCACTGCTGTATGCCACAGCAACAAATGCTCCAGCCCATTATGGTTATTATTGTTGTTTACATTAAAAGTTACACCTGCGTCCGTTGTGTACACTTTCAGTTACCGGTAAATAGCATATATTGTACGACGTAAGCCTTCGATAACGATGTGTTTCAAACAAATTGTCTCCAGTGTACTGTTACGGTGCTCCTGCGAACTATATTACCATATCAAATCGGATTATGGTATTTTATTCGGTGGATATATTGGGGTTGGACTTGGAAGTGGCCTAAGTTATCAAGAACCGCAATGGCCCAACTCGACTGACCGAGATCAATGGTGTGTTTGTACGTTGCACTGGCAGAAATCATGGTTGAACCGCAGTGTCAACAACGTCCAGAATGAAAGTCAAACTTCCCAGACCACCAGAATGTATCGATACGCCGGTTTTAATTAGCAAACTGTCCAACTCCCAACCACAATGGCCGACGTCAACACCATAGAATAGATATTAGCACTTGCGAGTTTGCCAATTTCTTGGCCACTTACAAGGCTGTGCGATATTTAAACTCGATTACTCGACTATTTCTCATTAAATATTTATTTACGTTTGATTCATCATCATCATCATCACCATCATTTTATTCGCTCAGCAGTGAAGGAGGTGCACTTATGTGTCCATTGTAATAGACAGCGGGGCTCAGGAGGCTAATTACAATTGCAGAAACTGGCAACTGGCCGGCGGCAGTAGACAGTCCATAAAGACTGAGAATTCCAGTATGCTTGTAGGGTGTACAGACTGTTCAGGATCAAGACACTTCGAGTTCGAAATCAAGACATTTCGATGACGGTTAAGTGTACGGATTGTTCTGCAAATATGCCGAAGCTGTCTTAGAGACATTTTGGCAACGTTACCGAAACGTCGGACACTTTGGAAATTGCTTAGTGCTTAGTGATTACAGAAATATGCTTTTGGTTGCAACATTTCTATCCATCCAACCGACGTGGCAGTCAAGAACATTATCTCTGTTACCACTATAAGACTAGTTTCTTAACGACCGGGTATAGCTAGCCTCGCACGTCGACCAGGCAGCGACAGCTATCAGCCGAAGCAACGATTTTAATTTCATTTTTATTCGTTTATATTCGTTTAAAACTAGTTGACAGATCGCAACTGAGACATTTGTAACATAAAGTAAAATCTAAGCTAAAATTAATTAATACATTTATAAAAAAAGTTATAATTCTGGTTAAACATACTAAACACATATAAGGGTAAAAGCTAACCAAGACAACGGATAGTAGTCTTTGTAGATCAAATAAACGATAAAATTGTTATCAAACAAATGAGTGTTTTTCTGAAGAAGTTGTCATAAATCAATGACAATTAAGACAACACAATACAACACAGTATTAGGAATATACAAGTAAAATAAAACAAAGTGTCGCCCTAAATGGACGAAACTCTATATACTGGCCCGCCGTAGAGTGTTACAAACTCAAGTATTACAAACGACAGACGACGACAAACGCCAGAAAGCAAAACAATACTGCCCCATACACTATGTGTAGGCGGGCCAGTAAACATTGTTATATATTAGTGAAAAAGTTATGAACAAATAAGACTCCCAAAAAGTTAGATAACTTTTGGAAGGAAGCATCCCATGACAGGAAGTATGTAAGCAGCCTGGAAAAGTAATATATTATTGACATAGATAACACAGCATCACTGAGAGACAAAACTAATATGACAAATCGCCAAGTAATAATGCTACGAAAATATTTATAATCGGTGATGAACTCAAGTCATTAGGTAATGCATTCCACAACAAAGGGCCAGCAATACTCCCAACACATTTATGTAAATCTAATTCATGCCCTAACCGACGCCAGTGTGACTGCGCCAAATACCAACGTCATCTGTACACGCAACGACACTGATGTATGACGGTATGACGCGCCAACTGAGGTGACATTGTCCAAGGCGTTCGACGTTACTGACGACGAAATATAAGAAAAAGGCTGATCCGGAGTTTCGCAGTTCCGGCTGTCCGTGTGTATCCTGCTACAGCAGCTCTGCACGCGTTGCCAGTGGGGCAATGTGGCGGATCTCCTGCATCCGTTCGGTCCTCCGTTGTGAATTCTGGCGAAGTCTTGACACGTCGGCGTACGTCTGCCAGTACATCTTAACGCGTAGCGATTCATGTACGCACGAACACACGTTTCCGAACACCCCGTCTGGGTCGTGCAGTTTCTGTACGGATCCTCTGCATAAATCAGCAACCAGTTTGCGCCGTTCAGTGTTATGCATTTAAGCCCTTCATTGATCTATCTTGCTCAAAACCTACTTAAAGCGGGGTTTTCGACCAGGTTTTAAGCAGGTTTTTGACAAAGAGGCAAACGAACCGAGCGTCACAGCAAATATCACACTTCCGATTTTTGCATTAATTCAAACGGGATGATTCATTATGAAAACTTTCAGAAGATAACGTGTTATTCTAGGCCTACAAAGTTGTCTGGAAATATAACTAGAAATAAAATGACATGATAAATACTGACCACTTTTAAATTTACTGTAAGGACAATAGCATGTCTGAAAGAGCGAATAGCAGATTTCAAAGATATTTAGCAGTTTTGACGGACCTGGCTCAAAATATCAAATCGACTACTGCCAAGGCGAACCCTTTTCGAAGTTCAATCAACATTTTTTTAGAAATCCTGATACAAGAAATGCATTTCACAAGCTTTTTGCTCTGCTGCCGTACGATAACAAACTTTACGACTATGTCGGTCAGCAGCGTCGCATGCTGCCCCATCGTGAGTCACGACAAGCATGCGGACGGAACAGACAGACAGACAGACTGACACCAGATCGTTACATTACGCTTAACCAAATATACAATTGTAGTTCTTTAAGCAATCGACATTTGCATTTAAAAGACATCTGCGATTTCAACTATGAATTTTCGAAAACACGCAGCAAAATTCTCCTCGCTGCTGCAAACGACAATCTAACACATCGGCGTGACGCGACAACCAATCGCATGGCATTCCTAAAAATAGCACGCGCATGCAATAAGGATGCACGAATCGTTCAATGTTAGGGCCGTTTACACAAAAGGTTTTCGGGGTGCAAACGACTGACCGATTCGTGCGCGCGGGTGACGCGGCCTCTCGTCGAATTATTTTGACCACTTATTATTATTATTATTATTATATCGCGGCGTGCCATAGGCGCCCGTGGTATACATACGTACTAGTAGTAGGCCTATTATACCACGATCGCCAAAGTTTAAAGCTGACTAATGGCCAGGTTAGCTACTCTTATACGGAAATCTAATGTACGGAAACCAGAAACATGTGCTCGTCGATAAAATCGTGCAGGATAGGCAACAGTTAAATCGGTCAAACGATGGGCGATAGGCGTGACTCATTCGTAGACCTGCGCTTTCGAACATCCGTCAAAATGTTTTCTCTGTTCGCGTTGTTCAACTATGGAATAATCTATTATTATTATTATTATTATTATTATCAAAGTATTTAGGCCTACTCGACATTTCTGGTCGGGGTCTTCCACAGTCAATCCAGTACGGGCGTTTGATCTGATACGGTCCACAGCTCTGCGAACCTGCGTCCAAATGACATTTTCCCAACTCCCGTTCACATCCTTCAACCTACATCACATCACATTGGTCACACGAGACCTCTTTAATGCATTCAGGCCTATCACGGGGCGTCGATTGGGCGTAAGCACTAAGCAGGGTCGATTTGTAAGTAAGTAAGTAAGTAAGTACGTGTACTTCTATAGTGCACGAAATCATAGTCACAATGCGTTGTGATTTATAAAAATTCTAAACAAATGTGATTTCAGACGTCGCTTAAACTGTCCAGGTCCGCCATATTAATGCCGTGGATTGTCAGGTCCGTCATTTTAAAGTCATGCATTTTCAGTCGACTCCATCTGTCGCAGCATTACGTGTAGTACCGTAGGTAAACTGTTCCACAAGCGTGGTCCCACAGTCGCCAAAACTGCTGCGTGTCCATGGAACAGTTTAGACCTATGTCTTGTTGGAAGATGAGCGGAGAACGACGACCATGCTCGGAGATAAATTGAATGTCAGCAGTCAGGCAGGCCTACGTCAGCGATTTTGATGCACAAGGCATGCCTCGCATCGTTTCCCAAATGTCGTGTTGTTGTATTTAATTGCCTACTCGTACGTTCCCTTGGTGCCATGACAGTGATTACACAAACGTTAGCAAGAAATCAAAATGTTGAACTAAACGCACCTCACAGATGCATCTCAAGCACATCGGAGGTACAGACACAGCAGCATCAGTATCAGCTGACGAACCTGCAGTAACACGCTACCTGTTTAGAGATACACGAAACTATCTACGCTACTGTACTTGTACCCAAGTCTACCTGTTACAACTTACGAACACTCGGTCACGGCTTATGTGTTAACTCTGTTAAATCTAATCGCTTTACTTAGTTTGTATTGTGTTCCACTTTGTTTGTTTATATTAGTCAGTATGTTTTTATTTTTTGTACTTCTGCTATTCTTTTTGTGTTGTACTTCATTTTCACGCGTTTGACGTGATTTTATTATACATAATAATAAATAAATAAATAAATAATATTTAAGTACATATCTCTCTAACTGCAACCACGTTGTAATTGTAATCAATACTCAGATTTTGGCCCTTATATAGCGCCAGCATTCAGTCAAAGACCGTAAGATGAGGCGCATTAGTGACAGGCTAGTTCATATCCCGATTGTATAAGCAAATTCTAAGGTTATTTTTAAAACTGCCAGAAGTTTCACAGTTGCTATAAGTTCTTGTGAAAGACTGCTCCAATATCGATGTGCCGCTACAGAGAAACGTTGACCGCCAACCGCAGTACAACACGCGTGCAGAGATACATTTGTGGTCCAGGCATGCAGCCCGTCTGCTGCGTGCGTGTTGTATTTTTATTACTGGCCCCGCCTATGGGCCAGACTAGTAACGTACGCGGGCGTCTGTCGTCATCGTCTGTCGTTGTCTGTAACGCGCCGACCGCCCACGCGCGTTATAGACCACGACAGACGACTACGACATACATACATACATACATACATACAAATTTATATA
>Ga0209780_1002538_pt1 | contig 13033 bp, 9 predicted proteins | sample WorMetexBAHAMAS2_FD_187384 | JGI IMG/M metagenome (GOLD analysis project Ga0209780, IMG submission 187384) | Marine gutless worms symbiont microbial communities from Max Planck institute for Marine Microbiology, Germany - Inanidrilus exumae... | ecosystem: Host-associated > Annelida > Digestive... | reverse complement strand
GAGTAGGACCCTAGCCTACATTCATTCAGTATGCACGCAGACATGTTCATAGGCAAAATTTAAATACCCCAACGCTAGGCCCGTTATTCTCCCACTCACTTTCTAGACATTGCATGCTTCAACAAGTACGTCAGTGGGGACTGACCTATATCCACACATGCCGATCTACGTCCACGCGCAGCGCGATATGCCACGAACGGCGCATCTGTAGCGTGACGTTTACGATAGGTAGGCCTAAGGATATAGCCCTAAGCAATACTTCCCGGTGGCTGGCCGATTCGTCCGATTTTGGGCTTCTGGGGGAGCAAAGTTCCCCAAAATGGGATATTCCTTGCTTAGGATGTCGATGAACCGCCCTGCAAAATTTGACGCCGCTAGCTTTATTTTCGGCGGAGAAATCCGTAACCGTACAAACACACACATACACACACACAAACAAAAAATAGTAACCGATAGGCCATATCTACACCTTGCCTATCGGCATGTGTGGATAACTAGATACAGTCGGAGACGGCAGACTACGCCGCTGGTGCCGCCACCTGGCGAGCTGGATGAACCACAAAACCTGAAGTGCAAAACGTATTGCACTGCTATCAGAGGAAGACCGAGCAACGGTATAGGTAACATGTACCAGAAAATCTGGTGAAATTTGGTCTGGTTTTATTCGATATGTAAGAGGCAGTTGACTAGTAATTAAAGCTGTGCAATTATTGCGCAATGATTCGCATCATAGCATGTGTGCATTCGTCTGCAATTTGCTACCGACTCGTCTGGCTTCAAGGCTAAAGTTTGGCTTCGCCTGGCCTCGATACCAAAGTTTTGGCCATGACTTCGGCCTAGAGGCCAAAATTTTGGCATAGGCCTTGTAACATTGGCCTCGGCTAAAGCTTTGACCTTTGCCTCGAGGCTAAAACTTTGGCCTTGGCTCGGCCTCACGGTCAAGCTTTTGGCCTTGAGCTCGGGGTTGGAGGCCATGGCCAAAATGTCAGGGCCGAGGACAATGCTACGTGGCCTGAACCGAGGTATGTTGACCTCGACCTCTGGAAGGAGGCCAATATTCTTGCCTTGGCCAAGGACAGAATGTCAGGCCGAGGACAAGGTATGACGGCGAAATTATTTTTTGGCCTCAATACCAAGGCTGTGGCCAAAAGCTTACTTACATTACTGGTAATACTTAACAGTTCTTACCATCATACGTATATACTTCATATTGTCTGAAGTGACCGTCCACAGAGGGGGTGATCGATCAATGAACTATAATAGTGCCCAATGAAAAATAATCAGTGCTTACTAGTATTTACTAACTTTGCTATAACATGCTCTGCACAGGAAATGCGCGAACCATAGATAAAACATTACACAACTTACACGCCCTATTGCAGAACAACAGAAAATTATCACGATATCATTAGCTGCAACAGTCGTTCAACGATCATAACTCATAAGCAACAAGTCAAATGTTTGCACGATTTCACGACAGCTTCGTGGACTCGAGAATGCAGACTCGTTGGACTGCTCAGCAGCCGACTGGAACCAAGATGAAGAATATCCAACGTGGCTGGCTGTGTCATTTCCTCCAAGATCTTCTCAAGTCGAAAGAGATCATATATGAGATGGCTGTTAGTGGAATCGAAGTCCGACTCAGCATCATCAACGTCACCTGAAGTGGTGGTCAGCTGAGGCAACTGGTTCAGTCGCCGAGACGCGACGACGTGCAGAAGGTTGAAAAAGTCAACGTAATCCACGCCGATGTTCGCCCTCAGAAACATCTACAAGTCAGTCAAATCTTTTATTATTATGAATCAAATTAAAAACGACATACTGTAGCGTGAAGACCGCCATAGTATCGCACTAGAAGTCAGCGCTCACAAGAGTGCAACAATCCACGCTGGCACTGTTTTTTGTGCCTTGTGACTTTGACCATTTGACTCCACAATGAATGGGTTTCCAGTATTCATGGTGGAACACTTCTATGTCAAGCTTGGTGATCCTAGCTACATGGGACGAAAAGCTCAGCGACCCCAGAGGGACTGCGCTGTTAGTAAATTTGTGCTGTTTCACGATCTATGGGAGTTATAAAGGTTTCAAACAGCAAAAGTGATCTTTGAGGTCATTCAAATGCATCGGCAACAATGCCATTCGATAGGCCACATAAGATTTCCTATTAGTCTTCCATTGCAACTATGTCTCTATCTTGCACCGTTTCCGAGATATTATCACTATTATTTCCCAAATTGGAAAGACGTCACGTGACTGTGAACACATCCCTGTTGGGAGTAATATATCATGCATGCACTCGTATTCACTCGTGTGTATCAATCAGTACACGAAATTTGAAGTGCCTAGCTTCACCAATTACAAAGATATGATTGGGGCAAAATTTAACAAAAAGCTCAGCTATTGCAGAGGGACCGCGCTATGCGTTATGTTAGTGAATTCGTGCTATGTTTCACGAGGTATGGGAGCTAGAAAGGTTTCAAACAGCAAAAGTGACCTTCAAGGTCATTTAGAGCACTGGTTGCGTTGCACAGTGATCGAACGCTGGTCTCTGACTGGCGAACTTTCCCTGTCCCACGCTCGACCTGTAGCTGATGGGTGACCATTATGTGGGTAAACCATCCGCTGTAAGGTAAGCCAAACAAGCCAAATCAGACTTTCATTCTTTAGGGGTCGATAGATGAGTAGTAAGCTGATCCAGATGTGCGCCACCTTGCTAGGGCATCGCCATCTGGTGAATGCTTACGAAATGAACGTAGGATGGCTCATTAAATTCGTGGATAAACGTGTGGGTGGCAGGTAAAACTGTGAACCTCGTGCCATTCAGCCAGGTTGTCACGCCGCTGGTAAGCGTTGGACAGACTGCATTTCGTTTTTGCATTGCATTTTTTGCATTTCATTGGTAATGGAGCCATTCGATAGGGCACATACGATTTCCTATTAGACGTCCATTGCAACCATGTCTCTATCTTACACCATTACCGAGATATTATCACTTATTTCCCAAAACGTTAAGAGATCACGTGACAATGATCCCTTTCCGCGGTAATCTATCATTCACCAACTCCAAAAATGTGTTTATGGGCAAAATTTAGCTAACAATGACTAAGGTGACGTGCGTTTCGGTAATTTTCCCATTAATCGTCAAATTTCTTCATTCCTCTTGTACTTTAGTTTGCGACTAATTTCAAAACAATTAGCCAAAATTATACCCTATAATAACAGATAATTGATTTCTGTCTGACTTTATGGTAAATAAGTAAAGTTAAGCGAAATCGGACCTTCGTAGCTAAATTCGTAACGTTATACGGCCTATTATAGAATACATTAGCCCCATACAGGACTGACAGTCCATTCTTCACAACTGACGTTTCTGCCAACTTCAAAAACTAGGCCGAATATAGAAAATTTGGCCCCATAAAATTTAGATATTGTGCCGTAGTTTATAAATCCGCGGTCAATTGCCAGCTCCCACTGTAAATGGTGGAGGAGATAGCTGTTGAAAATGGCCGGATTTCTAACTGTGAAGGGCTCGCGACCTTGATCTTGGATCGGGTCATACTGCATACTGTCGTGAATCACTCATCGACCTCTACCTACATACCAAATTTCATCAAAATCGACAAAACGTTTTGTGGACGTACTTACGTACGCACATATGTATGCACGGACGGACATTTGAGACCGGCTTTATTAGGTCGACTCTGATAAAGATTCAACCTAATAAAACTCGATCACAAAACTGGAAGTACATATCACAACGACACCGGAGTCACGTCCATAAGCAACACGCACAAAAAATTTAATAAAGTTCGCGTGTGTGGTGCTGGAGATATCCTCGCGAACAGACAGACACACAGACGCGCACACATGGACGTACTCATCACAATACTTCGCAACCGCTCCCACGGGCAAAGTAGTAAAAAAAACGAGAAAGCACGATATAGTCCAAAATATACTGCAATCTCTATTGGTAGAAACTGACCTGGCAATGTTCCATCCAGTTGTTCATTGTTGCTCTATGTTCAGCTATCTCCTGCTCCACGGAGTCCAAGCTTTTCTTGACATAGTCCCAGCAGATATCAATGTTTGCTGCATTCAACCAGTTGTGGTTGATAGAGATTGTATCTTCCTATACAACATCGCCAGCCGCACTGCAATCACTGTCGCAACGTTACATAGTACAATGGGCGACTTCGCTTTATCTTAAGTTTTAAACTTAGTTTAAAACCGAAGTTAATCTGAGCATTGGTTTAAAACCGGACTTTGCCATCTGGTTTAAGCTTCGGTTTAAAACTTTCGCTTAAAATTTAAGTTTAAATGATAGATAACGTCACCAAGTGTCCTACAGTGCACATGTTTCACGACTGTAATTTAGCAATTTTAATTTCTGCTATTTCAGAGGTATGGCTTAAAAACATTGGATAAACAGTGAAAGTTTTTCTACATAATAGATGCAGTCATTGCTCTATGTCAAACAAATTTCAGTTATATTGACAATTACATTGATTGACTGAGTTAAGGCTTTACGTTCCACTCGACACAGAATAGGTCGTTTTAGAAACATTCTTCCCAGCCAATCTCTTGGCTTGGTACTGAAGAAACTAAACCCAACACAACAAAAGCAAGCAATACAGGAATAAACTGATCTAAGCTAACACAAAATTACATACATAAATGGTAAACCTAAACAAACACAAATACGAAATCTAAACCGAAATCAACATGCAAATTTAAGAACTGTTTCGCATGTGTGCATGTACCATTGTGCACAACTGTTGTACACAATACGGCACAAAGCAGTTCTGATTATTTTCCCTCCTAACCTCCAGACAATCATCAAAGCTCAGATGCTGTCTGTTGGATGGCCTTCCCCTCCAACAGACAGCATCTGAGCTGTGATGATTGTCTGGAGGTTAGGAGAAAAAATAATCGGAACTGCTCTGTGCCGTATTGTGTACAACAGTTGATGACTGCAATGATGCTTCAAGATTCAAAGGAAGAGGTTCTGTGGAACCACTACTGAAGTCCAGTGCATAACCTTGGGGGAGAAGTCTACGGTCATTTAGTGTCAAGTGTTCAGTTATTCTATGTCAGTGATGGCAACGTACCACTTGGCTCCCCTACATCTGACTGTAGCATTGTAATTACACCAAAATGATTCACGATATAAGTCTACATGACCGGATGATATCTTGAACTTACCAGGTTGAACACCTGATGATGCCAACCACTAGGAACAAACAGCACTTCTCCAGGATTCTGCACCACCTCAAAGTACTTTGCTCCAGCATTATGAAGCATCGACTCATCAACATCAAATGGCAAATGACCGTTCCTTTCTTTAAGCTTCTCTTCATCTCCTATCACCAATACCACAAGAACATTGCAGACATGCTAACGCTAGTTATTCATTTGCTCGGCGTCACGGTTTCTAGAATTTAGATCACATCAATCCACGTTTTCTTATTCTTCAGTACCATAGAAAAATTATGCCATTTGAAAAAACGATTTGATATCAAATACTGCCATATTCATTATCTCAGACATATCACCTAATGGGCTAAAACAACAGAAATACTCAGTAAAATCACAAATTTCAAAATCATGACAGAACTGACCTGGCAGTGTAAAACAAGTTCGTTGGGGGTAAACATCGCACAACACCCCTTCCACCATTTTGCCCCCAAAAACTACCATTTAACGCAAAGAGGTCCTCAAAATACATGCAAATATTAATAACATCCCTATAACTGCGTTAAACATATGCAAATCGATGAAATTCCTGCATCTTACAAGAAGTTAGGGTCAAGGAACACGATGGTAATGTCAGATTATAGACCAAAGTGGAAATATAGCCACTTTGGGCATGCGCAGTAAAAATATGCAATATAACCTTTATTATATATTATAGGAACAATTCAGTCGTTGTGGACTTGCTATGGGGCAGATACCACTTTCCACAGAACGTATTTCTAGTTACGCATTTTGAGACATTTACAAGATTTCTGTCACGTTGTTTTACACCATGCAAATCTGTGCATCATTCTCGACTAAATCTGCAACATGAAAAAAACGTCGTACAGTCGGGCAACCAGTACTGGCACGCACCTGCTCGGACGAGGAGCCATTTCTTCCTACCGCAAACATTTGCTGACCAGCTGAATGATCGAATGACATCGGCATGGAAAGGAGTCCTAGAACAGACATCATCAGTTCATTACTTAATGCAACATTTAAACACGGAACACAACTATTTCAGACACTGTGACGCAGGACACATTTCACATGGCAAACTCCATGGCAACCATATTAATAATAAATTAGTCACGTACGGGACTGGCGGTCGACTCCTACTTACTGCCAACTTCAAAGTCACGTGACACAAAAACTAAAAAAAAATCAAAAATCCGGCCCCGATGAGCTTTCGGTATTGCCCCCTAATTTAAGAATCCGTGGTCATTTGCCAGCCGCCATTATAAATGAGGGAGGAGATAACCTTTGAAAATGGCCGGATTTCCCACTTTCAAGGGCTCGTGACCTTGACCTTGAATCGAGTCATACTGCATACCGTCATGCATCACTCATCGACCTCTACCTACATACCTAATTTCATTGAATTCGGAGAAACTTTTTGGACGGGCGGACGGACGTACAGACTGGCGAACGGACATTTGAGACACACTTTATTAGGTCGACTCGGAGGAGTCGACCTAAAAACTGCATCTTTGCAACAATTAATGTTAAGTGACACTAACAGTAACATTACAAACGCTTGAATTCTGAATGCACAATCTTGGTGGTTGCTTGCTGTCATCATCAACAACACTTAACAAAAAATTCTGTTTCTGAAAAGTCACTGTCAAGCAGAAAGCAGCTTAACTAAAGCTATATACATGCATTTAGAAAGCATTTGTTAGCAACAGACTATGACAGAACTTAAAAGTCTACAAGCATTATTTTAAAGAACACTACATAGCAATCATTAAGAAAAGCAAACGGGTCTTCTACAACTAACCTTGTGGCACATATCGGCACTACTTGGTAACAAAAATTGACAGAGACTACCATATGAAATTATATATGACAGTGAATTGAAACTGTGTCAAGTACAGAGTTGGTACAGACCCCCAGCTGCCTGTTTTCCAAGACTTTCCAGGACCTTTTATGCTGTTTTACTTTTGAACTACAGCAACAATCAGAGGGTAACCGTCAACAAGGAACCTGCTCAGTTATGCGGTCACATTTTTCTAATATATCAATGCACAATCTTAAATAATTTGACACCTAACATACCTTTTGTGTAAATTGCATGTGTTACGTCAGTCATAAGCAACCGAAATAATTAAGTAAGCGGACCTTATACACAACTTAAGTTGTGTATAAGGTCTGCTTGCTTAATAATGACATTTCTTTTGCTAAAACACTAAAAAATGTTCAAAAAACGTTGGTCGTTTTCAAGGACTTTCTAGGACATTCGAGGACCTACACCAGATTCCAGGAGTTTCCAGGCCTGAAAAACACGATTAAATTCAAGGACTTTCCAGGATCTGTACCAACCCTGCAAGAAATATGTGTTGTCAGTTGTAACAGCTTCATCACAGAAAAAAACTAGAAAACACAGGCAGTCGTATCGACATGCATACCCACACCGGCAATGGCCGCAGGTAGCACAGGAATACGCAGCACAGCTACCAGCTATGGTCACCATGCGACCATGCAGTTTTCGTAACCGTGTGATCTTGACCTTTTGACCTCTGGGTCAACGCATGCTGAGTGACTGCTATAGAGTATACGTGTACCAAGTGTTGATAGCTCAAGCCGTTATCCTGTTAGAGTGCGGACAAACAGACAGACACACACACACACACAGACGCGACTGAACGCCCTACCCACGCCGGCAGCTATGCCAGCATGGGTAACTATGATCATTGTAACTTGTAAGCCCACATTAGTATTTTCCAAAAAATATTTAATGTTATACCAGGATCCTTTTGGTCCAATGTACACAAAACGATAGTCATCCGCACAGTCCGTTCGACTATCCCAGAATTCATTTAGCCAGTCAGACTGAAAGTAGATGGGTGTTGAATAAAATGGATAATCTGGAAAATCTCTAAAACCAAACAAAGACATCTCAGCATCAGCAAAGTGTGTTTGTAATCCAATCACAATACATTCGTCTGCTGTGTTTCCACAAAACCAATAAATACAGCCAACAAAAACTGTTTTCATCATATAAAATAAACATCTTAAATTGTAACAAAAGCTCAGTAAGTGCTAAGATTAGCTGACCATTGTGCGAAGCAATGTTTACATTTCACTGTCATTTATGTTCTTTAATATCTTACTGCCAACAGAGTATGCATTTGGATTCTGGATGCAGGCCGTTCATTCCTGGCTGAGTTCTTTGGCCCTTTCCATTGGCAGATTCAGAATCTCATCTCATCTAATACAAACTATAGAAATATAAACTATATGTCTGCGGTAACCCTCACAAAAAAACTTGATCCTTTGAGGTGTTTAGTCACAATACGCCACCTCACAGTCACACAGCCCACATATATAAACCAAACCATTACCACAGCCGGCATCAGCAGCAGCAGAAGGAGTGAGATATCGAGGGTCCAAAGACTCTATTTAAATATCTATATATGCCAATAGGTGGCACGGTAGTGCGACGGGAACAATGTTGCATTTGCGATCAACACCGCGGGCCATGTGGAGTACCCATCCCCAAATCCATGCAGGCCTCTAGCACTGACAATCCAGCAGGATTTGTCGACGAACATCATGATCCTGTGGCATGACCGCAAACCGGAGTTCGAGGTGACCGGAACGTGCGACAGAGTGAAGAAGGCGTACCACAACATCGAGAGCTACATTAAAGCGCAAAAACCTAGGTTTCTGCAGCTGGCGGTCTGTGAAAAATCCTAGGTTTTGGTTTCGGATACCATAACAACACTAAAAACGATACAGTCAGTAACAATGACAGTGAAATAGAATGAACAATGAATGGTATCACTGCACTTGAAGGAGCTCACTTCTATATGCTGACCCACTGTCCAACAGATAGCATGCAATGTTCATTTAATTAAGCCAGTATACACTGGACGTGCTGAACCAGAACACAAAACATTCCTCCATATAGCAGCGATCAGGGTCTGCTGTAACACAGAAGACTTAATTCTTCGAGGCAGCACTGCCAATGTCACCCGTATCCACAACTACTGCACTGCTCCTATTCACCAACAACAGAACTGAGACGGATCTACCTTTTTACATCCAGTCTTTGTTGAACTCGCCTTCATTTCCACAGTTACTACAGTTAGGGCCAGTTTCGCCACAAAAGAACCTCTGGAGTAAACTGTAGGCCGAATCCACAGCATGGAAGCGAAGGGGAACTCAATCCATGGACTCTAACCAGGGAGTATTATCCACTGGTGTCATCCATTTCTTGAACCACCAACTTAAAGCATCCTTTATGCTGGCTTACCGATGCCAGTATCCATAGGGTCTGAACTTGATGGTAAAAAGTTCAGTCCCTATGGATACTGAACTTTTTTTTACCAACAATGCAATTAGCTACTACAGTGCAGTTAGTTCCATCACAGCAACCTGCAACTACTTTTATTTAAACCGGTCACCAACAACCACGGCACAGATTTGAACAACCATCAAGATTTCATTACTATATTAATTACTGTAATACAACCAAAAATAACACACAGTTTATCAAAGTTTTGGCTTCACGTCGGAAGCCTTCGTCAGGACTGACTTCCGGTGTCGGTCGTCAGTATGTAAAAGCTTGTCCCATACGTGGCTCAATTGGTAGCTCCCCTCGTCTTGGTTCATGTTGTCGGTCTTGCTGATCCATATGGCCTCCCTTATGAGCCTGCCAGCTTTGTCAGATTCTCGATCAACCACCTTGGCGTTCTCCCAGTCTATCACATGATTCTCATTGCAAACACGGTCTGTGATTGCGGATTTGTTGCAGATGCTGGCTGCCCTGGTCTTTTCTGCTCTAGTAAAGATTCCTGTGATGCTATCCACTTCTTTACGATGTTCTTTTACTTTTGCTCCCAGTGGCCTTCCTGTTTCCCCAACGTAGACCTGTTCACAGTTTTTACATGGTATCTTATAAACCACTTCTGGCTTTTCCTCGTCACTAATTCTGTCTTTAGGGTGCACTAGCACATTTCTCAACGTAGTATGTGGTCTTACTGCTGTGAAAATCCTGTATGTTTTTAATATTCGACTGAACGCTTCACTTAACCCTTTCACATACGGACCAGGAAGACCAATCCATGTGGTTGTATTAGAGTAATTAATATAGTTTTCGAGTCAACCTGATGAAATTTTTCACAGAATTACATCAACTTACATGCCTCTGACAATGCCAGTCTTTGAGGTACAGAACTGTCTTCTCTTTCTCTGGCTGATTCATATATTCCACGAATTCGCTGAATTTCATGTCAACTTTTGGATGCGAGTACGACAGCTGCTCGCTGCAATTCGCGACCGGAACTGTGGCATTCCCTGGACATAAAAATATCACGTCATTTTCAAATATTACAAAATGCTCACAGTAAATTGCCAACGGTAATATGCCATACTACGATAACAGCAATCTAGAAACTAACTTATCTATACTCAATACTCATTTATGTCATTTTTTCACAAACATCTTCAAAGCCACAACAGAACAACATCAATAGATCATGGCTTCAATAGACCTCAACATCAAAATAAATGTCAAACACAATCACTGACACTAGTATTCAACTGTCCGTGGCTGTATTAGTTTTAAGGCATACATAAGCAGCAGCAACTACATCATTTCAAGACTGTCTAGCCATTCGTACAGCATCCAATAAAACTGAACGAACAAATATGTAAATAAGCAACTAATGCTGGCTTGCAACCAATGTCTGACTGGAAGAGATTGTGTGGAAAAACACAAACCGCTTTGCCAGATGTGATCACTAAAGAAGTTACATTTCACACCATGACAGATGCATCTTCAGTGAGCATTAATGAAACCAAGAACTGGAACGTTTGGTGCCTAGTTGTCAATAATGCAACGTCACCCGAGTTCAAGAATAAAAAGCAGATCCACACTACAAAAAACTGACATCATGAAATCGTTCGTTCATTCGTTCGTTCGTTCTTTGCGAGCAGGGGTCCAGACTACTCTGGACCCCAGCGCTGAGACCTTTTTTAAATCAGTCCAATGCGCCAGCCCAGGGAGAGGAGGGGAGTTGATAGGTGTGTGTGGTGTGCGTGCTATGTAGGGTGAAGGAGCAAAAGTAGGCTTGAGCAACTTGTCAGGTATTTTTAACGCGCCCCCTCCAGGCGTGGCCTACTGTCTGACGAAGCCCGGACTGGCACTTGTTCAGTGACAGCCCTGACTGATCCACTGTTAAGCACCTGGCCCGGACTGGCACTTATTCATTGCCAGCCCCACTGGTCTGCCGTTCAGTGCCCGACCACCTGATTAACACTTCTGCAGCATCAGCCAGGAAACTTAGTCACATCTATCTGCTTCAGCTCTAACGTCAGCGCGACTGACACTTTGACGCTGCTAATCAAGGTATCAGCAACAGTCAGTCACAGTTCATAGATGACATCGTCAAATCCTCTTACCTGCCGAGGATTAACTCCCTGTTCATCATGTGCATAGGAATTACTAGAAATTATTCTTTGGTAGGCGGATGCGCCCGGGCCAAGTCAAACCCCAGCCACTGAGCGCGTCATGCTTTAATGCACATGGCGGCCAAGTGCATTAACCACTCGGCCACAATGGCAGGTCATGAAATAGTTCATATAAACAGAAAAATCTAAACAAAACTGTACGTGAACATGAACAAAGTGAATTACCAGGAAAGTGATGTAAACGTACCAAACTGAAGCAGGAGATGATCCCAGTGAATGCTATCAGACTGCTGCTGAAACCATGAACTTGTGCTGAGCCATGATCGAGTCAGCCAGTCTCCAACAACACATGGCACATTGGCAACAATATACTTGGCATAGAAATCACCATATGACATCGGTGCATCAACATAATCCACGTTCGTACTAGTGCTGCAGGATTTTTCTCTTTGCTCGCCAAGTGTCAGCCATGAATGAAGAAGCAATGTTAGTGATTCCAGTGAAAATTCCATGGTAACAAAAACGACAGCATTAGTTCAGTTAATTCCAACAGTAAGGACTACAACCGGAGCACAGAACTCTTTCTCACCTTCAGCAGGAACAACAGCAGCCAAGTTTACAGTTGCTCTGATACCGAGATCTGATTTGTGTTGGGCCCAATGTACTTTTCTCAGAGATCGAGAAATGTTTAATAGACCGGACAAGCTGTACTGTCTCTTTAAGCAGCCGGCGTATTGCCTTGGGTAGCGGTGACTTTAAATACTACGTCGGACATATCGACCTACTGATAAGTTCTGAATGTCTACGCGGTATTAGAAAATGCCGGATGACAATATACCGTCTCAAAAATACCGTGATACCGGTATACCGCGGTATTTTGTGACATCATAAATTGTAGACAACTTCTGCAAAATTCCAACCATGCAAATCGTCTGCAGTCCTCTTGCCGATTCTCTTTCCCATAACTGTGTGTTAATGATATTATATGCAAACTTTCTGCCTCTGGATGTGGATGTCATACTCATGTTGCTGGCATTTACGTTGGGGTTTTAATGTATGCTGATATCTGCTGCTGATCTCATCTACATGCAGTGATTTACATAGAATGCTGCGGACGGTATTTAGCAAGCTCACGGTATATAATACTGTCACTTTTAATACCGCAGTATTTTTCTGATGGCAGGTGATATTGATCCAGTCACCGTAAAAATAGCCAACTGGCTATTGATCCGGCAACCGGAACTATAGCTACATCTGCCGCATACGCTATTATTACGGTCACCGTAATAATAGCCAAATGGCTATTGATCCGCAACCGGAACTATAGCCATTCGGCTATTGTTCCGGCTATATTCGGCAGATGGCGACACTTGATGCCGCC
>Ga0209780_1002537_pt1 | contig 13033 bp, 7 predicted proteins | sample WorMetexBAHAMAS2_FD_187384 | JGI IMG/M metagenome (GOLD analysis project Ga0209780, IMG submission 187384) | Marine gutless worms symbiont microbial communities from Max Planck institute for Marine Microbiology, Germany - Inanidrilus exumae... | ecosystem: Host-associated > Annelida > Digestive... | reverse complement strand
ACGACCGAATTTGCGACCGATCGTACGTGCGATTTCTTTCGTGAATAACCACCGAGGTCGTAGCGTGATCGTACGACCGGTCGCACGACCGACTACCGTTTACGACCTTTCGTGAATAGCACCCCAGAACACTGTCTTCATCATCTTCTACCAGATACTATCGATGAGTGTTCTATGGAGTTGAGACACAGAGATCATTGTTTTCCCCTTCCTCAGTGTAAATATAATTTGTATAAAAACTTATTTATTTCACGGTGTCTGTTCAAATATGTTTAGTTAGAGATGGTTGTATATTTCAAATAATGTTCTGTGTGTCCATGCTTTTCCTGTGATGCTTGCATTTGTCGAGCACAAATAAATGTTTACTTACTTACTTACTTACGTAAATGCTAGATATTTATTTATGTCCGTCAGCAGGCTGACAAAAATGCAAAAGGAAGTGGTAGATTTTGGCTGTTTCTTTTACTTTAGCTATTGGCTTTACAACTGTACTGTCATGCAAACTGTGACTAGTGGCCCACAGAACTACTGGAGTTCTGATAACGATTTGATTTTACATTATGTTTTACCTTAACTGATATGACACCATTGATTGGGCATCAGAAAGGCATCTGGTTACAGCAGCATTCACCATCTAAGAGATAACTAGTCAACCCACATTAATATACCTGGAAACAGCTGTAAAATAGTGGCATTACAGGTGTATTAACATTCATACTGTATATGTGTTTCAGAGCAAAAGCGGAAGATGACTATTCAAAGTCACTACTTAGGTCTTGTAAGTCGCTGCCAGACTCAGTGGAGACTGGGTAAGGTTTTTTGGCTTCATTTTCATTAAACAGTACACATAGGTTTATGTGATTTCTCATACTCTGATTTTACTACATTGAAAAGCCCACCATCAATGTTACCACCACCTCCATTTTCAGGTTGAACCTGGGTTAGCGGTTCCAACTCGGTTGTGTTCCGGCACTTGTTCCGGAAGAGGACATTTTGGTATAAGTGGCAGAGGTTTTCTAATGTTTTGAATGCCCTACCAATCAATCACCATTCACCATATCAAGAGTGAAAGCAGTGAAGGAAGCTCAAAACAATGACCAAAAACAACATCGGCCTCATCCTGTCTTTATCCACCAGAGGACTCGTAGGAATGGATGTTGCCGTCATTATGATGGCACTCTGACGTCAGTACATTGCACTGTTGCAAGTGGCTAAAACTGCATTATTTGAGCACAATTGCTGTTGGCAGTAATCTGCAAACTCAACATTTTCTCACTCCTGTAACTTAGTCAGAATTTTGTCCTGATCTTTGGCGTCAGAAAACTAGAGTGCCTGGATGACTATCATTTGGTATTGTCTGCATGATGATATATAGTCATTGACTTGTGACAGACAGACAGACAAACAGGATACATGGCCACAGCATATACTGTGCTAGCATAGCGTCACATGGTAATAATCATCCCCAACATTTTTAGCTGTAACTTTAACAAATATTGTCAGATTTTAGAAATTTTTTGGCAGAAACATTGCCAAGGAATTAGGCATTTAAAAGATGGTTTATTTTTTCAATTCAGCAGATTAGTGCATCTCATTATACGGCAAAAAACAGAAACTAGGCAGTAGCATCTGTTTATTCTAATGCTGTGTTACTGCTTTGTCAATCTTTTGACAGCTTACTTTCCAGGTAACATTTCTGTCGAAATTTATTAAAATTGGACAGTGCGTGCTTGAGTTAAGCTTGCTATAGTTGCTGCTAAAATGTTTGGGATGGCTTATTTTGAGACACGGGGCAGTTTCTCTCCAAGAGATCTTACTCGCCCAGTGTCATTATAGCAAGAGCCGTGTTCTTTGCAGCAACACAATGTCCCGGGCACTTGACAGCATGAAACAAGAAACGGAGAAAATGGCTGAAGTTCACGCCGACCTGAGCACTCAGTTGTTCTCTGCTGTACAACGAATGACGGAATTTATCAGCCGGCAGAAAACTGAAATTAGACCGGTATGAGCCTTGCCATTGGTGTGTTTGGTGTTGGTAGTCTGTCCTCTTACATTTTGAATATTGAGTTTCCTGCAGTGCTTTGACACGCTTCCCCGTTAGTTATTTTAGTTCACTTGTTTTGAACCTGTTCATAGAATTAGTCACTCAGTCAAAACAGATTTATAAAGCAAAGCACCATAAGTCGTGAGCTAATTTCAGTTTTGTCTTAACTTCGTGCTCCACTTTCGTCTGCCATGTCCTTCTGTAATATGCCAAGCAACTCGTCATGCATGATGTACCGTCTACTTTTTCTGTCATTGTTAGCAAAATCTTTTACTGGTTCATGTAGACAAGACAAGTGCTTGCAAAAGTTATTCCATGCACTTCTGATCCATGCTGTCACTATGGAAACATCTCCCGTCTTTGCATCCAACATGTTATTTGTGTAGCTAGCCTGTGTACAAGAACAGTTGTCATCGCTAGTGACGACAACAGCCAGTGTAACTCATTTGCTGCCAAATGATGAGCTTTCCTTATACAAACTTTCCTTCACGCCACTGTGTTGCTTATTAACGCATTTTTAGAAGTATTGCGATCACTGTGTCTGCATGTCTGTTGTCTGTCTGTTTGTCTGTTTGTCTGTCCACTCGCATATCTCATAAATCATGTCCCCAAACTTCAAAAATTTCTATAATGTTAACTGTGTTTGTGCTCGGTTCTCTGATGACAATGCAATACGTTGTGTATTTATCGCTTTGTAGATGACATCATGTTTGCACATAAGGCCCACTTGGTGCATGAGTGGTGGGAGGATAACGTAGCAGCCTAGCATGGATGGATTGCATTACCGTTTGTGTTAATATTATTATAACTGGCCCGCCTACACTTAGTGTAGGGGCCAAGGGTGCCAGACTAGTAACGCTCGCTGGTATCTGTCGTCGTGTGTTGTCATCGTCTGTAACACTCGCTTACAACATAACTTACCAGGGGGCAGCACTCGGCAGGCCAGTAGTGTTACGTCCCATTAGGGCGACACCTTGTTTATTATATGGTGTTAGTTTGTGGTGTGTGAATTATTTAGTTATGTGCAAATTGCAGCTTGAAGAAAATGTCGATAGATGTATCAGGAATAAAGTGTCGCTCTTCAGGCAAGTCACTGATGTGAGTAGGATCAGTTCTGATTCGTCCGTTGCAACTAATCTCGTTTTAACATTTCACATTTTTGCCACAAGAGTGATCAAGTTATCGTGTCCGTTTATGGATGAGTGCAGAAACTCATACTCTGTTGGTATCAGTAGTTGCACTTCTTCCTCCCGGACTGCCTTCACAGACTTTTGCCTGCACCGTTTTTTTTGAGCTAATCCTTTTTTTGTTTTTAGTTTTTCCTTATTTTTTGTTTCTGTGCCGTGCGCTAGACTAAGCTGGCCATTTTATCAGCTTTTGAGTGCATATAAATATATCGTATCGTAGTTATAGTGAAGTTCAGATTCGTGACTGGAAGTCTGTGTATTGTGTGTGCTGAAGCAGAGAGTCTTACATAATCACACGCTCTGTTTGCTCTGTTGAAAGTCGTGTATGAACTGCTTGTTGCAGCTGGTTATTTACAAAACATAGTGTCAATTTCATTTCTTAATTTTGTAAAGTTTTGACTCTCTGAACTGTCGCGATATGATTACACAAAAAAAACCTTTAGAGAAATTAAACATTCTGAACTTCCCGACATTACTTGCTGCCACCGGTTAATGTCAGTGTCTCTCAGTCAAGTAATGTAATGTCTCATACATTATTGACCTTGTAGTTTTATTGATATCTCTCGTACATACCACATTGATAGCATTGCATCATTTCAGCCGATGATTGCTGCATTGAAATGAATTTTCATATTATCTTATTGCACACACTTGTGTATTGAGGCCAGCACAGTGGTTGTGTTTAAATCGTAACGTCATTAGCCAATCGTTGATACTATCCATCTGTTCGTTCACCTGGCAGTCAACTGCCTTTACTTTCGATTCAAGATTTTTTTGTCATGTGCATTATAAGCGAGGTTATCACGCTGGCTGTGCCCATAGTATAAAAACATAACGTAATGGTCTGGCATCCATTTGTTTGTCCGTTTGTCTCTCTGTCCCGTCAGCATACTCACCATGACTCACCAGGGGGCAGCATGCGATGCAGCCAGCATACATTTCGGCCCAATAATAAGGACTGACATACTTGTTTATTATAGTTATAACTGCTATAATAGTTTGATCTATGCAGGAAGCACTGTGTGTTCAGTGATGAGAATGTAAGCACACCTGTATTGTTTGGTACTGTATATCACACCTGTATTGTGTGGTATATGTTTGCTAGTATCGTTTATAGACATGTCTTTCTATGGAGCTGGGAATTGAATGAATAATTATTACTGTGCTGCACTATGGTCTAATGGAATAGCCATGTTCTAAGTCTGGTTAAGAATCACTGTCGAAAATATTCATGAATTGGCAATTAGGAGGGGGGTGATAGTCAATGACGGTTTCAGAATTCTCCAGTCATTTATTTTCTAATGATTTGTTAGATTATTTTTGACTCTAGCAGGTCTGGCTCACAGACTTAATAGCCATTTTATGCAGTATTTTGATGTGGTGTGTAGACAAAGAAGCAATATGAACAACGTTCGTTGGAGGCTTACAATGCAGAAACTGCTTACAACAGAGCAAAGCAGGACCAGAATTCAATAGCTACGAGGGAATATGACAAAGTTAGTTAGACTACTCAATAGTTAATGGTTAATTGGCCTTCATGTTAGTGGATGTTTCCAGGAGAGCATGGCTTAGCTGGTTGTCCATCTGGATGTTGTCCGCTGCCAGTTGCGGAGGGAAACTTTGTGTACATTTGAGACGGGAAAGATGTCGCTTCTGTGACCCAACCAATGAAGAGAGTACTGAAAGACAGATTGAATTTAACGCCGTGGAAACTCCTTGTAAATACGCCCTGAAAAGTCTGGGAAAAGTCTTTCAATTAAATGTTGTTGGACTTGGAATACTAGACAGCATTACCGTCATCCTGAAAACCATCTTAAGTGAATGATTTTATCATTATTTATCACATTGACTATGCAGTACATCCTTGTTAGGTCGACTCCTCGGAGTCAAACTAATAAAGTGTGTCTCAAATGTCTGTCCGTCCGTCCATATGTCTGCCCGTCCACAAAAAGTTTCTTCGATTTCAATGAAATTTGGTATGTAGGTAGAGGTCGATGAGTGATGCATGACGGTATGCAGTATGACCCGATCCAGGGTCAAGGTCGTGAGCCCTTGAAAGTCGGAAATTCGGCCATTTTCAACGGCTGTCTCCTCCCCCATTTATAATGGGGGCTGGCAAATGACCAAGGATTCTTAAGTTAGGGCACAATACCCAAAGCTTATCGGTGCCAGATTTTTGATTTTTTGTCATAGTTTTTGTGTCACGTGACTTTGAAGTTGGCAGTAAGTAGGAGTCGGCCGCCAGTCCCGTACGGGGCTAATTTATGAATTTTGTGAATTGTTTTTGTCAGTGGAACATGGCATAGTAATATTTGCATCAATGATGTGCTTATTTGTTGCTGGAACATATAGACAATAGTCCTAGAAAATCTTGTATTATTGTGAAAAAGTCTCATAATTGGGCAATTGCATGGTGTGTATTCTTACAATACTTAAGAAATCCTTTAGAAGTGTCGAGATTAGTTCATTGAGTAATTATCACGTGGTGATTAAATTTAAGAGAACTTGAAATGCAGAATTTGGAAAATAACACACATAGTCTGTCATATTTTAGGGTGCTTATCGTGCTTTGTATGTCGTTTGATGGCGTGTTGCTCTATTAACATTAAATGGGATAATAACATGCAAAATGTGAAACTAGCAGTGTCGAAGACTGGAAGCAAGGAGAAATGAGAAATGCCACAGACTTATACAAAGATTTGAAATGTTTTACTCATCGAGTGTCTTAAAATGAAATTTATCTTCACGTATTACATGAGTGACTGTGTGTACTGCAGGTTGTAGGTGCTGCACGGAAGACTAGACAAGATGCACAAAGAGCACGTGAGTTATTATTATAATAATAATAAAGATATTTGTGTAGTGCCATAGGATTGTAACTTCAGAGGCGCTTGGGCCAGGTAGTGTGTTAGTGATAAGTAGGAGTATGAGAGAAAGCCTGAGAGAAGAGGTGAGTCTTTAGCCTAGATTTAAAAGAGGTTATTAGCTGTTCATGTCTCTTGAGTTGTGTGTACAGGACATTTTGCTTTGCATTGCGCTGATAGCTCTACAACCAACATTGGTCTTTTTTCTCTGTCTTCCATTTAATGTCCATTTAACAAGGTGCACCTGGGTTATCCAATCGCCCTCAGTTTTGTTTTCAGGAAGAATTTCTTTGATGATACACGTGTCCTCAAAGGCTTTCTTCCTGAAGTGGAGAATCAAGTGGAATGACAGGTTTCTTCTTGTCACCAGCCTCAGCATCATAGCAGTAAAGGCAACGTAACTACTAATACTGAAATAGAATAAACTGATCACTTTGTGACCACTAACTGATACACGATGTCTTCTGCGACCAGCAGTATCACTCTCGGTCATAGTTGTGTTTTTGCTGAAGACCTGTCACATCCTAAATCAATAAATTAAATTAATATGATTAATAACATTGTAATAACAACCAGGGTTGGCATGTTTCTTCCATCAGTAGTTTAAACCGCAGTTTAAACCAGTTTAATCCGTCCTGACAGAAACAGGTTTTTTTGCCAGAGTTTTTACCAAACATATTAAGCGAAGCATTTTAGTAGGGAAATTAGACAAATGTTACAACCAAATGTTGAAATTGTCTTGGCATTGAGCGTTCAGTGAAACTTGTATTCTGCTATCGGATGCTTCGTGGCAGCACCGTTGATGATGATGATGAATATTAAATAATTAAACTGAAATAAATAGATAATTTAATAAAAGCTTGCGCCTTTTGCAGAATACACTGAACAGCCAGGAAAGTTTATCTTAGTCCCACTGATGCAGTTCTTATTTGAGTTTCTACACGTGATTTTACACAATAGCAGATAGCTGTTGTGATTGAGAATGTTTTTGTGTAGAGGAAATCCGGATATATTGAGAGATAAGGTACCATCATACTGGTTTTTTTTCTCTGGTTTAAACCTCATGTCTAGCAGAAACAGGTTTTTTGCCGGCAGAAACCCAAAATCAGTAACAACAGTAATGAAAATAATTATAATAAAAACAATAATAATTACTTATTGATTATGGTAAAGTAAGTGTGATACCAGTAAAGTTAGTGATATCGATTACTGATGGAAAATAAGCTCACGGTTTGTTTTTGTGTGTCTTTGTATACTTTTGCTTTTTCGTTTTTTTGAGCTTGCTTGTGAAAAATGGCCGTTGTGTCTGTGAACTGAACAAAGAGTATGCTGTCTAGAGGTAGTGCTATGGAGAGTATTTATTAATTGTATAAAACCCACAAAGATATCGAGTGAGTGAGTGAATTTGTTTTGTCTGATACTGACTCACGCGGTTTATACTGGATGAAAGACCACTAAGCCGGTTGTTGTTACTGTTATAACGATGGTAATTGTTGTTATGAATGAGATCAGTTTAAACGTAATTTAACACTTTATCAGCCAGTTGCTTGTTCGTTTGACATGTGTAATGTAATGCAATGAAATGTAAATGTCAGTTTATAAAGCACATCATCGTCACAAGACAAAACCTACCCCTAATGCGCAAAATAGTACCATACAAGCATTGGCGCCGACGTACTTGGCGGACGACTGTCTGGTAATCTCTGCCATTGCTGGCAAGCGACACCTGCGGTCCGCCCGCTGGCACCGGGATACTGTCAATACTAAGAACAAGGACCACGCTGGGGATGAGGAGTTTCACGGTCGCAGGTCCATTCATCTGGAACAGTTTACCAGCCGCCCTGCGAACCGCAATTCTCTCCCCATTGACGTTTGCTGAACATCTGAAGGTCCACCTGTTCAGCTGATCGACAGTGCATCTGAGGACCATTTATGATGTGCTGTACAAATCTAATCATCATCGTCATCAAGCAAGTACATCTTTAGTAAATGTTTGAAACTGCCAACGCTACAGTCAGATGCCTGATGATAGTCCGGGAAAGAGTTCCAAGCCGATGGTCCAGTCACAGCAAAAACCTCGTCGGCCATACGCGTTAAACCGATACCGTGGTAAATGGAGGAGATGGCAGTTGACTCATCGTAGACGCTGCTGAGATGCCATGTCAGTAACTGGTCGACAGTAGTCCATCAGGTAAAGTAGTGACTGGCTATGCAGGCAGCGAAACATCATAACACGCAAGTTGATACGTGAATTGTGTCTGAATGTATCTGGCATGTGTATATGAATTGTGTCTAAATGTGTCTGCATGTGTGTGTGAATTGTGTCTGAATGTGTCTGCATGTGTATATGAATTGTGTCTGAATATGTCTGCATGTGTATGTAGACAAGAATTATGAAGATGCCGTGTCAAGGTTGGAATCAGCGCGAATTGAGTGGGAACAACAAATGTCAGAATTGTGCAGGGTTGGTATAGTTTCACATTGTCATTTCACATGCTTGGTTCATCCAGCATATGTTACTAATTGGCCACATCGCCTGCACACAATACATAAGATGAGACCTACTGCTGTTTTTATGCAACTCAGTCGTGTGCCAACACACAGACCATGCTGTTTGTGACGTCTGTAGCAATAGGCCATGGTACCTTGGACCCAGAAGAGTCAGCCCCACAAATGACATCTCGACCAGTTCAGCCGTGTGACACAGACTCAACAAGAAGAAATAAAACTGCAGTTTAGAGCGGATTGATAGTTCGACATTGGAATCAAGTGAGCAGCTGAAGAGTGATGTCTTCAGCCAACGATGGCGATGCACTGACATCTGGTGGAAGTTTTACTGGATGACCCCCCTCCCCCCGCTCATAAACTCCAGCAATCACAAAAATTATTTTGGCAACCTAGCCTGACTAGTAGTAAGTTCAGAAAATAGATGGATGTGATGAAGACCAATAGTAGTTGAATTATTCATTTCATTAATCCTGTTTATGGTATACTTTGATCTGTGCCAAAATTTTGCATTAAATGAGAAAGCAATTTGATATTTTTTATGCAGTATCTTCTGTCACATTAGCATCATTTTTGTGTGCACTTAGTGTTTTGTTTATGCATCAGTTACCTGTCTGATTTTACCCAAAAGTATATATTTTAATTTATTAACATATTTATTTGTAGTGAAAATTTTCAGTAGTTCTATGCCTTCATCAACAGACAATGTCGTCGATGGGCTGTCTGTTTGTCTGTCCTTCTGTTCGTTCATCCAGACAGATCTTGTTACCAAGATATCTCATGAATGGTTTGAGCAATCTCGATGAAACCTAGGGGGAATATTTATTAACCCCTACTGATAACTTGATTGGATTCTGGTAGTTAAAGGTCAAGGTCAGAGCAGGCCATCAAGGTGTCGTAGGCATCCATGTTGATGCTGCTGAGTCAAAGTCCATCTAGTTGTTGATCTAATGTAACTACTGTAGATTGCATTAATTAATAGTTTAGAACATCGTTTCCTGAAGGGCATCAGATAAAGTTGGATAGCTGTGTGCAGAGATATTTTTAGTCGCGGCTGTGAGTGAACAAACAGGATTTATTATTCCACTGTTTACAATTGATACGGCTGTTGAATGTTGAGTAGGTGTGTGAAGAGCAAGATGGAGCTAGAAGTAAGATGCTTCAGAATGAAATGTGGATCTGTTGTAATCTGCTCTCACAGACGGCTGTCAGCGTCGATGAGGTCTGCTATGTGCTCGCTTGCTGCTATCAGCTGTGTTTTAACTCTCACTGCTGCCAACACCACCAAGCAGCACTGGCTCAGTGCTTAAGCAGCATTCCCACGCCTCATGGTAATTCCGCCTAAAATTCCCTGAGTTTTTCTGTCAAATTTTCAGGGCTCTAGGAAGTCATGGATAATCGTATAGTTACTTAAAAGTCCTGGAAATTAGATGATGTGGTCCAGGACATAATGGAATAGTGATCTGAGTCATTATTTCAGTATCAGTAAAGTATGTCGGTTATCAGTAGGGCCTACAGCTTTTTTTGCGGAAAATTTGGCCATATTCCGTGGTTCAGTTTAGTAAATTCTGCAGCTCGCCGTGGAAAAATCATCCAAATTTTGCGGCTTAGCCATAGCCTTCCCATTTATGAGTAAACTGAGCTGTCTGTTGTCCGAGTAGTAAAAACTGACGTTGCGCTAAGTCTCGTAAGTACGTAAGTATATAATCAGTCTTGTTTTTGAAAAAATGTGATGACAGTAATTAGTTACCTTACAGGCTTTTAATATATTATACCCAGACTATAGGCCTGGCAATATAAAAGCGTAAACTAATGTGTGCAGCCACAAGCGGAGTGGAAGAAGGTCTTTTTACTGGATTTATTTACACTGTACTACTTCGTCACGTTAGCGATCAAATTAATCACCAGTTGTTTTATCATATTCTGTGGAAATGGGGAAATTTTGTAGCTCGGCTTTAAACTACGTGGCCTTAAGAACACTGTGGGCCCTAGCTATCAACATTAGTAGCATATATAGTGGGTACATATGACTGAACTTGGCAGAAACGTTAGTTGTGAAGAGTCAACCGTCAGTCGCATATGGGGCTAATTTATTTTGCAGTCCAGATCCCCTTTCTGTCACACGACCAACAGTGTCAAGGCACTGAATGAAACTCAGAGCATTGACCCATTCATCTATGGACAATCATCCATCTTTATCACGCTTCATCTTTCTTGATGCATCAGCTGACTGCTGAGGCAAAGGACATTGTGCTGTGTCTCTCAGAGCCAGTACTCATAGGTGTCGCACGTAGCATCCGACAAACATTTGTTTAGTACTACATAAAAAGCCTCGCGTACAGATGAGCACATCAAGTCGTCAGACAGCAAGTACACAGTGTAAAAATGTGTCCGTTTTCTTTATCAAATGTTGCCAACTTTGGTAGTGTCTTATTGTATGTTGTGTCCTATCAATGTTTGAATGGAAATGTTAGCATTAGGTGGACCATTAACTTACTTTCAGTAGGTAAACCAATCCTGCCATAACCAGCTGATTTCCACAATGACAAAACTTGAATGAACACATAGAATTACAGCTTTATCCTGAGCTCCTGAATTCAGTCTTGTGGATGATACTCATGTTTTGTTGCTGCTTTTTGAGTGGCAAAAAGGACGCATTCTGTAATCGTGCTTCTGATGTGGTCAACATTTATGTACTCTGGACTCTGCACTTTCTGGAATAACTCTAGAAAAGATGGCATCATTAAGAAAAACTGAAAGTTGTAGCGGTGCATGATAGTATTGTAGTTGATAGTTTTTCATATTCAAGAAGTATACGCCGAATTTGTTGTTATCATAAGCTATAACATCTGCACCAAGACTGCTGGTTTTCATTACCGTACATTAAGGCAGAATTCCTGTAACTCGACTGAGAAGATGCATTTCTGCCATGTTTGACAGATTTTGGTAACTTTTATTTTTTGTTTTAAGTTTATCACTGCATTATCTGTTGCTGACCAGTATGAATGTGTGTTGTTTATTGACACAGCGCTCGGAGATGATTCGTCAGAAGTTGGAAAAAGTGGACCTGTGCAGTGACAACATGGCATTCATTTCAGCTTGTGGCACTGGCTCAGAGAAACCAAGTATGACTTTGCTGTATCGAATGTTTTTCTCAGTACACAGCAAGCGTCTCTTTTTGGCACCGTTTCTGAGATATCAGTCAACATATTTACAGTGAACATGACTGCCTACCTTGAGAAATCTTACAGTTTCGATATGACAGTTGAAATTACAAGTCACATGCACTTTCTAATTCATGTGCAAACATACTGTAGTTAATACACGCTATATTACCGACAGTATGAGAGTTTGATAGGATTAAAACAGCAGAAATGACCTTCAAGGTCACTCAAGGTCATTTGTATTGGTGCTATTCGATAGGCCACGTACCATTACTTACTGGTCTTCCACTGCACATATGTCTGTCTTGTGGTATTTCCAAGAAATTAGTTATTTTCCAAATATTAAAAGACGTCACATGACCTGAACACATCCCCTGCGTGTACTAGCACTTATTGGTGTCACGGTACACATCAAGTCTGAAGTGCCTAACTTTTCCCTTTTTAAAGATATTATTTGGGCCCCAAAATTTGTTTTAAAAATGTGTCTTATGACCATGACCACGTTCCTTCCAGAGGTGGTTTGTTATCTGTAGACTAGGACTTGTGATGATCAACCTACCTACCAAATTTGAAGTAGTCTTCATGTCCCCGCATTACGAACATATGAAAGGTGATGCAAATGTAGGAAGTAGGAATGTTAGGGGTCACCCAGGGTCATTAGAAATAGCGCTGTTTGATAGAATATATTACGAATTCCTATTGGCCTTGCATAGTAGTTGTTGTTGTTATCGTGTGCGCTACAAGCCATGTGACATCAACCATTGAACAGCGCTGTTTTCAGCCAAGTGAAGATGTGATAGGCCACCCTCTAGCTTGGTCTGTGGGCAGCTGTTGACGATATGCAACATTGTTTCACGTTCGCCACACTGACACTGGCCCGAAAATTGATTATTTTTGACCAGTGTCATCGCGGCAGATCGAATCTTGGATGCCGGATAGTGGGGTCATCCACAACTGCAGTGCTGTAACGTAACGAAGTAAAAGTGAAAGTAAAAAGTAAGAAAGTAGTACTTTTTGCTTGTAACGGAGTAAAAAAATAACCAAGTACTTTTACTTGTAATGAAGTAACTTTTTGAGCTGGTACTTGTACTTATACTCCGTTACTTGTGAGATGACATCCAAGTTACAAGTACTCAGTAGTGCAATGCATTGCTGTGTTGGCTGCCGAGGCTTCAGTTTACAGCTTGACATACATAGCGATGCCATGCAGCCATGCCATGCAAACTGACCGTAGCAGTGTCCACGGCACGTGCCGCACGGCGCGGCGGC
>Ga0209780_1002536_pt1 | contig 13034 bp, 8 predicted proteins | sample WorMetexBAHAMAS2_FD_187384 | JGI IMG/M metagenome (GOLD analysis project Ga0209780, IMG submission 187384) | Marine gutless worms symbiont microbial communities from Max Planck institute for Marine Microbiology, Germany - Inanidrilus exumae... | ecosystem: Host-associated > Annelida > Digestive... | reverse complement strand
GCTTTGTCAACGTAGGACGCCGCTAGTGGGCTAACAACTGTCACGTCCCAAATTATTATTATTATTATTATTATTATTATTATTATTATTATTATTATTATTATTTTCAGACCCGGTAGTAAAGATCCTGGGGGTTAAACGACAAGAATAAAAACTGCTGAGCTGGAATGGCTAGGCGTCGCTCTCCTTCAAGAGAAAAAGTCTCGTGAAAAAAGAATTGAGTTAAAACGTGGATGAAGCACACTGATCCGCTGTAATAAGAACTGAGCCTCTAGCTTATTATTATTTTTTGGCCCACTGGTACTTCATTCCCGGAGGCGTAAAAACTAAGCATTATTATTATTATTAGTGATATTGTTACCGGCAGCAGGAGATATCGTTGTTAACCGACTTTTCCACGCCAAATTTCATCCCCGCCGTTTTTGCACAGCTCATTCGTGTGCCCGACACACAGACACACAGACCACACTACGTGCGACGTATGTAGCAACAAGCCGCACTGCGTGCGGGCGATGCGGCCAAATAATGACGGTGGCTATGTGCCAATCGTCGGAAACTTCGAGACATGGAGTGACCAGTACTGCTCTTTTTGCTGGCAAGATTGACTGTGATAATTATTGTGGCGTCGGACGTGCTGTCAAGAGGTCGCGAGTACGTCTTGCTGTAAGGATCTTGCACGGTGTTACCTTTTTATGCTCCTACTTATCTACTAGACGCTGTCGTTCCAGTTTCAATGCTACCAGGAAGAACGCATCTGCGGTCTGCAGACAACGGACTGTACGACGTACCACGGGTGTCATCGTCAGTCGGTTCCAGAGCTTTTTCTGTTGCTGGTCCACAAGCGTAGAATCAGCTACCTACATCAATTCGTCAAATGGACTGTATCGCGACGTTCAAGCGCCGTCTAAAAACTAGTCTTTTTATGGAAGCGTAATGTGCGCCTTACTAACTCGTTACTTTTAGGCAAACTATTATTTCCGTTAATTTTTCGGTTATTTTTATTGTATTGTATTTTATGTCATTTCATTCTGTTCAGCGCCGCTGTCCAGTATTGTAAGCGGCGCTATACAAATTCATTCTGTGATTGATAGTGATTGTTGTCTTGACACAATCGTCCTCACGTGCCGACCCTTATACATTCACACTTCACTATCGTGTGCTGTTCTGTAGACAAACATGAGCGAACGGAGTTCACAGTGTAACCGCGCCATTATGGTCGTCACCGACGGCTCCCCTGAAACGTACGAAGAGATATTCGAGAAGTACAACGCACCCAACCACGAGGTACGCTAAACAGTGCCGAGACAGCACGTGCTCGTAATGCCAATATCATACTTTACTGTTTTTAATATCTTTTCACTGCGCAGTGTTCAGGCTGTTCGACCGAATAAGGGGCCTCACATTCTGAAAGGCAGACAGACAGATAGACGGACGGACATACGATGACAGAATATACCGCGTTAGCATAGCGTCGCGCGGTAAAAACCCTCGCTCTGTATCGCACCGAACGCTTTAGGAACATCTTTAGCTCCTGTGGCTTTGAACCTTGACCTGCGATCTTTACACTACGAACATTACCTAGATTAACTGAAGATGAACCACCATACCGGATATCTAGGTTAGATATCATTTTATATAAAATTACTCTAATACAACCAAAATAACATACTGTCTATCGACGTTTCAGCTTCACGTCGGAAGCCTTCATCAGGACTGACTTTCGGTTTTGGTCGTCAGTATGTAAACGCTTGTCCCATACATGGCTCAATTGGTAGCTCCCCTCATCTCGATTCATGTTGTCGGTCTTCCTGATTCATATGGCCTATCTTATGAGCCTGCCAGTTTTGTCGGTTTCTCGATAAACAGTATGTTAATTTGGTTGTATTAGATAAATTTTATATAGTTTTTGTGTCAACCTGATGAAACTTTTCAGAGCTTGGTAACATTTTCTTTGAAAATTTTCCTACGAACATTCATTCATTCATTCATATTCGTTTAATAAAAATTACTTGTCATAACGCAAGTAACACAACGTAGTGCTGAAGAAGAAGAAGAAGAAGATAAATTCATCAGTACAATAACAATAATTGAAGAGGGAAACACATGCAATGGAACAGTTGCACATACAACGGACCGGTCGCACTACCCAGAGTTACTAAACTGATCGGTAATGATAATAATAATAATGGAGTGCAGACAATGATTCCGTTGATGCAACAGTGAAGTTTGGTATTGTTATTGTTATTGAAAGGTTCGTGTATTTACGTTTCTGATCGGTCGAGAAGTTGGCGACTTGTGGCAGACACGGTGGATGGCCTGCAGCAATAAGGGTAGGCCTATCTATGATCTGTGCGTGTTATACCCCCAAAGAACTGTAATATCGACTGATTGCGACTGAACAAATTTCTGTCAAGATAAGTAGACGTAAATATTGTACAAACTGAATGTCTTGAAGTGAGTTGTCGCTACGCGTCTTTGCTCCCATCCCAGTTTGCTATTTGTGCTCACAGGCCAAGTCCCAAGCGCGGTGCGGGGCCGGGGTTGAGCCGGCGGTGGTGGCGTAAGGGGCGAAGTCAATGCAAAATGAGAGTCTGGGAGCTGAAAGCCAACGTTTCCTGCAATTTTGCACACATTTTTTTCATATTTCGCACATTTTGGCCTGCTTGGCCGCCAAGTTCCCAGACAAAGCGGGAGCTGCCGCCGCTGACTTTGTAACTGCTATCAGGTATAGATTCGTAATTAAAATTGTTATTCCTGTTTGTTGTTGTTATACACCGTGGGCCATAAAACATCCCACTTTATTTATTTCACTATAACTTACGTATATCTCGGTGGATTTTTACACTTTATGTACCATGAAAATAGGAATGAATGCTCTCTCTACAGAACAGATATAAAATTTACAACTTCACATTAACGATGCCTTCAATCGCGGCAATGGTATCTGCAGTTCGGGATGACCGTGGTCGACGGCTACCTGCAGTGTGTTCGATCGAACTGGTTGTGTGCACCTTTCGCAGAAAGTCCAATGTTTTTTTTTTAATTTTTAACGATATTCCTTGTTGAGTCTTCGGGCAGTTTTATATTCAGAACTCAACATATTGCCATATTCCACTGCATTGCGTTATTATTACGCACGAAGTAACTCAATGAAGTGAACATTGCAGTGCACTGCATTGTATTCTTTTCTGTTTCCATTGGCACAAAAGGCGTAAAAATCCACCAATAAATACGGGAGTTATAGTGAAAAATAAAGTAGCCGGTGTTATGGCCCGCTGTGTGGTACGATTGTACGAAGTATAGATAGAACGAAACAATACCATGTGTGTCATTTGCACAGGACGCTTTGCGCATATCGCTAGTCTGGCCGACGTTCACGAACACGTTCAGGTAAGCCACTCAGGTGTCCATTTCGGCAATTGGTAATTGATTATTAGCGGCAAAACTAATAGTTCACCTGTCGCGGAGTCGCACCATGAAAGCTGAAAAGCATTATAGTGCAGTGTGTTCCGTTTATTGATTTCTCGCAGGCGTAGTTGTGTTTTTGCTGTTGTCTCGGATTGTACATGCGTAAATGTATGTTATTGTGCGGTTCTCTATTAAGTGTCTGTCTGTATGTCCGTCTGTTTTGTGCCAGCATCTAACTCGATTATTCGACAACGAAAAACGTAGAAAGCTCAAATTGACGTAAACTAGTCAGTATCGCATGTAACTTACGGATCAGTCTTTCTTGTCAAACGGTCAAAGGTCATGGTAGAAATCCGTTATAGAACTAATGAGTTCATAATTTCTGTTGATTTGGCTTAGCGGTTACAGCTTTGCAGAAATCAACGAAGTTACTCTACGTAGAGCCGTATAGTTATAGCCGTATAGGTTGTTTACCGTCTCGGTATTTGAACCAGTCACCCAGGCTAACGAAGCCTGGCCGTCCCTGTGTAGGTAGGCTGTCGGTAATAGTTGTGTGGCACAGTGGCAGAACGTCGGTCTGTGACCGGCGAACTTTCCCTGTCCCACGCTCGACCTGCAGCTGATGGGTAAACCATGGACATGTAGATACTAGCTATTATCTAGAACTCCATGGGTAAACCGTCCACTACGAGGTCAGCCAACTAGGCCAACTCATCCTTTCATTTTTCGAGGTCGATAAATGAGTAGTAAGCTGCAATCGGATGTGCGCTACTTCGCTCGGATGGCGCCATCTGGTGAATGCTTACGGAGTAAAGGCAGGATGGCTCATTCCATTTGTGAATAAACGTGTGGGTGACAGGTAAAACTGTGTGATTTCTCTAACATTCCTGAGCACATTAGAAGTGGTTACGACGATGCGTTATACAAATCGACTTTTACGTTACTTTACTAAGCGCAGTGAGTATCGGCATGGTCTCTGCCACTGCTAGGGAACAAATGACCAGTTTTGCAGTAGGCCTTGTTACCGGGACTGCTGGCATACTGATCCAGTCAAGTTGCTGGCCATATAGTGTCAGATACATGGAATTTTTCTGCCAAATGAGCTCGAACAATTCTATAAAATCTGAAAATCATTAAGGTATATGATACAAAATGTCAAAGTTGCAAGGTTTTGTTAGTAACTTCCTGGAAACCGGGTCTGTCGGTACAGCCGCATAACCGCCGCGAGCAATTTAACGGGCTTCGTTAGTTCGTTGCACTGTTCTTATTATACTCACTCATGTCTTGTTGTGATCTGATTATTATAGCAACTGCTAGGTAGAGACCACGGTCGTATCACCAGTAGTCACCGTCACAATCATCTTCTGTTCGCTTTTGTTTATTACCCACGCATATTTACTCCACCAGGTGGCGTTGCGTCCGCCGGTTTTGATGCCACATAATAACAACACCGGCTGTAGAGTTCTGCTCTCGTGAAACAGGGAAGCACCGCAGAATACGGAATGGGCGTGCGGAGTAAATATTTAAAAATGGAAATAAAATGTAGTGTGGTTCGGCGGTGTAGGAGGACGTTGGTCGCGGAGGTCGCGGGTTCGAAGCCCGGCCTTTCCACTAAAGTAACAACATTAGGCAAGTTGTTCATACCCATGTGCCTCTGTTCCCAAGCAGTATAATTTGGCGCCGGCCAAATGGTGGTGACGCCCTACGAGTGGGAAGGTAAACGTAGGTCTGGCGTGGCACTATAGCCATCCCATGCGTCACAGACTTCGTGGTTTATCCACCTGGATACTAAAAGTATTAGATGAGCAGCCCGCCCACTGCCCTACACTCCGCTAGAGGCTTGGCCGACTTTACTTTACCTTTAATAAATATTTTAGTCAATAAAATTCAGTTATATAAATTTGATTAAAACTAAGCATGTAAGAGGAAGTAAAATGAATAAGAATAAAAAAGTTGGTGGAGCATAAATGAATCAGTCTGCTATTCATTCCTTTATGTTTATCTTTGCATGAAATTTTCAGTAGCCGATGTAAAATAAATAAGTGTGTATTATATGCAGATATCAACTTCAGGCCTTAAACCTTACCAACTCCGACCATTACAACTTACGATGTGTACTGCACGAGCCCCGAAACCATATTACTGGTCTTAGCCTGTCTTAAAATTTTTATGGATGGATCCATAGCCTAAGACGCAAATCATAATGGCAGCGTTAATGTCAAAAAATCTAACTCTATTGTGGTTAACGTTTGCACTGGTAACTTTTGGACGTGAATTTTTAATTGATAAAAACTGATGACATTTTGGCACGTCTATGTACGACTCATTGTGTCTCCTTTGTCTCGACAAAAGAAGTCCAGTTAAACGTCACTGGTATAATAATAATGTATATCGTTTTTCAGGGTTACATCAACGTGTTAAGTCGCCCGGTTGTAATATCTCGCGCCAAAGAGTCCGTGTGGACAAACGTTTACATAGATTCGTCGGTACGTGGCATCCAGCCGCTGAGCTCGTGTTGTCATGTCAGCATGTTCTGTTGTCAGAATTTCATTACCGCTGTCTGTTGTACCGGTGTTGTCTACCGATGTGCAATTCAATTCCCGTCTTTACAAACAAAATTGTTACCTGTCTGAAGGATAAACGGTCTGAAAATCGAAGAAGCACGTGATAATTTTGTTTCGATTATCGTTTTTAATTTGCTTGACGTTTAAACGGCTCATTTCTACCTATCGTCAACTCGCTCGTCACTGCGGTTGTTTTTTTTTCTGAATTTTCGTTCCGTTTTATAACAGTGCATGCGACTTGCCAGCATAGAGTAGGCTTACGTCCTAGATCTGTAGTTGCCAAACGAACGGATATTTGTGCAAAGTTTGAACGAATTTACGAAATTTGTTCACCCGCAGTTCATATTGGAGTTTAGTTGAATGTTGTTTCTAATACGGAATCAGATTATTAGTTGAAGGTGATTATAGATAGCATTTCGTTTGGCGCTAAGCTATATTACATTTTGCATGAGCTGCCGCTTGTTTAAAGCTTATCGTGATGTCGATGGTGCTTCGATCCATCTTGTCTTGCATGGCTTATGGCTTGTGTGCGAAGGATCTTTGCTGCCTGCTTGTTGTGCTTGTTGTGCTCGTTTTTAAAGATTCGTTTACCGTACATTGGATGCGGTGCGTTTCGTAGCAACGTTGCGTTGTGTTGCGTTTACAACATGCGTCGATGTGCGGTGCCGCGGATTGTATATGCTAATGTATGCTAAATGTATGCTAGAAAATGGCTGTTGCTCGCTGTTTGTCTTGTGGAAGCCGAGGAACGTGAATGGACTTCACCAGTACGCTTATACGACACTTGTATAGCGGTACAGCGGGCAGCACCCAGAAATGCTTATATATCAGAGGACGGAGGCGTGAACAAGTACTGTCTAATTTATATGGTCCGTGCCTTAGTGTTGATAGTCATTTCTCGCGTCATACTTGAACTTGAACTTGATACGTCAATAAAATGGCATTTCATTGACGAAATAAGGAGAAGAAGAGTTAACTTCTCTAGGATGGCGATCTGATTTTCTTTTGAAATCAGATAATGAATTATTTTCAATAATTCTCTCACCCAGGATATTTTGTTCGTTAGCTATCCTATCACTAAAAGAGTATTTAGCAACGTCGAGTCGAACTGTTCTTTCACTTAACTGTAATGTAAATATATTTAATACATATGCAAATTTGTCCACGTGCGTGATTTGCGCTGTCTCATTGGCTGTTAATCATACGGCGTCTTGCGTCGTCTTTGCCGTTGCGCAGCGCTGCGCCACACGGCACCAGAACACAGCGCATCCGGTGTGAACGAACCTTAAGCCTGTCTATAAGTCGATGCGAGTAAGCTGATTAAGTTACAGAAGGCTTCTACGTCATGCTTGCATATCCTGTCTGTCTGACACAGTGCTTCCATGCCGTTTCGTTTCCACCTTCACTTATTGTTATCGCTTACATACACTCCGAAGAGAATTCCTTCTCAGAAACACATAGTTCAGATAAAGAAATCGTTGTCATCGTGTGCGCAAAATTTCAGACATATACGGACAGACGTTTGAACGAACTTTTTTATTTATTTATGTCACGAATACTACTATAGGACTGTCGTGAAATATATCATTCGTTCAGTGTCAATTGTTAGCCTAACGAAAATCTCACTGCGGGCCTGCTTTCATGTAGCAACAGCAGTTGCCAGCGAGCATTGGACAATGCTTAGGCCTATGACTGGCGTAATATTTCTTGCGTCAGCTAACAAAGTCTGCTCATTAAGTCCACATAGCATTGTCGAATGGGCTTTACATATTGGCAATGATATGGCAAAAGGTACATTCTGTGTGCTAGGTCTGTTACTAACTTGTTTAGGGTTAGATGACCTAACTTTTTATTTATGGCACTAAGCGTTTGTTCTCTTGCGTATTCACATTGGCTTTGCCTCATAACCCCAACTGAGTCACGACTTCCCCATTTTTTACGTCTAAGGGAAACGTGCCGTGACCTACTCGTCAATTAACGACTCTGCATGTTTCATTCCAGTAGCAAATTTTATGGCATCCGTTCTGTGAACAGATCTACATTTGATCGACAGACCAGCGTAGGCCCGTATTAAAGAGCGTTCTCACTGACGCGTTCGACTGCGTGCGAACGCGGGGGACGGTCTCAAAAATCTAGCAATGCTAGATGTTCGAACATCGTCGACGACGAGCGTAGACGACATATGTAGGCCTATGCACATCGTCGGCGTGCGTACGCCGTCGACAATGTTAGTGCTAGTTTTTTGAGACCGTCCCCCGCGTTCGCACGCGGTCGACCGCGTTCGACGTCGATCGCGTTCGAACGCGTGCAGGCGCGTCAGTCAGAACGCTACGTTAAGCGCTGCTTTCGTGTTGCGTTTCCGTGACCGGGTTTGTTTCGTGCACGGCGTGTTTGTGGCTTCTTAATTCCGGCGTGGCGCGCGGACGTACGTGCTGGACAGGACGCTCTGGTGACGACGGGACGCGCTGCGGCGTCGCACCGCGACAGATCGGGTCGTTGGACGCACATAACCGAAACGGCAATGGCTGTCGGCAGCGATCGGCAGGTTTGTTCACCGTCTTCGATGAGACGCCGCCGATCGACACGACCTCTAGCGAGTAGAAACCGAGACGAGTACTTGTTCCTGAACAGTAGATAGCAACGAAGTTAGTTCGTTTCAGATGTTCCTAGATAGTTTTCTGAGTAGCGTGTTTTATTTCTGCCGTGACTTTTTGTTTTATACACAGAATGCTTAGCACACGACTTTTTCTTTCACAATTCGATGCATTTGGTTCTAGAAAATCACTATCAGCAACGTACAGCTGATTACCACCAGCTACAACGAAAGATTCAAAAGTAATCGAACGGACACGGCGTAGACTTCCAAAGCCCACGTGGCCAAGTACAACAGATTTTCTTAAATTTTGAAATATATTATGTTTTAGAGATATTTTGCGAATTATTATTAGGGTTCAATATCCGTGTCAGCCTAAAATATAATTGATACTAATTTAATAGTTGTTAAGAATCTGTTTCACTCACCGAAAACATTTCGTTCAAATAAAAACACCACAAACGGTTACTGTTCGGTTCACTTTGCTGTTCAGCATGCGAATGGCGACCAACTGCATGCAATATTGCATGAATCGCTGTCGTTTGCATAATGGTCACATGGTACACATTTCGTCTGCGTGTACTTGGACCGCTGAAAATATATGTATTACGTATAGCTAATATTTGGTTCTGTTTTTGTTGTACTTCAATTAGCTTATGATGAGTCGATAATAGAGGTAGAGTAACAGGCTTAATGCAGCATCCTGACGTTTTTAAATACTATTTAGTGATAGTTCATAGACATTTTGTTATGTCGTGTAGAATCGACATTTTCGTAGCTATAGAGTTGATTGTTTACGTTTGAACTGGTTAGTTTTTCTAGAATCTGCACGAAAAGAAAACAAAGTAGATTCTTTGCTAGGAACAAGGTATATCTGGTGACGTCTTATAAATGTACATTGACGTGCTGCTGTCTGACTTAACTGACTCATGTAGGCTACCTAATGGATCTGAAAACGTATTTTTAGAAAATGTTTCAGCATCCAGTGCGATTATACTTAAAACAGGCCATCACGCCGCTATTCGGCGTATACAACTTATACAACACGCAACCGTGCAATGAAAGACAACACGCTGCGGAAGCGATGTAGTACTGCGTCGCATTATGCATGTCGCGTCTTATTACGTAACACGACACGATAGGATCAGACAGCCAGTGGCGGCGCCAGCCGGAAAATTCGGGAGGCTCAAGCCCGCGTGGTAGGCGATTGCTATTCTTACGTGCATTCATCTACTAAATCGTTTAATCTTGGAAGCATTTGTTTTAAAAAATTACTGACGATAGCTGCAATGGAGGGGGGGGGGAGCTTGAGGTAAATTTGGGAGAGCTTGAGCCCCTTAGCCCATACATGCCGCCGCCACTGCGGACAGCGATGAACGCGGCAGCGGTCAATCTGGACGTCCGTCCGTGAGCTCGCTGCGCGGACAGCCGCCACTTCTCCTCGTCCCCCTCATTCCGCCGTCGTGTGGCCTCTGTGACGACTGTGGCCGCTGTTCACCGTGATCAACCAATGGCGTGGAGGCGGTGGGACAGCGACCACCCGTCTCCCGTGACAGAGCAATTTTGTAGTGTAGACTGAAATTTTCTCTGGGCGTTGTAGATCGTTATTATTATTATTATTATTATTATTATTATTATTATTATTATTATTATTATTATCGATTTCAGTTCTCATCTTCATCCGTCTCATTCATCGTCATTATCATCATCATCATCAGTGACTTCAAGGTTTATATCACATAACGCTAATTAGTTTAGCTAGCCATAAAAAAATAACGCAGTAATAGGCTGGCGACTTTTTCAGTGTGTTCCATTGAATGGAATTGTTGTAATTTTTAGTATTGATTAATAATGGCACCTAGCTGTTACATAAAGATAATGATTGAATATTGTTACTGGCACCAGCAGTTAGTTGCAACCGGCATGTTCTCGGCTTTCGATAACGTCATTATTAGACTCCAGCCAGGGATTATTGTCATGTGAAAAGTCTATGTTACTGAACACTTCGCCCACTGCCTGACAGAATGAATGAGATGGTAGTTAGGCGTTACTCGACCTACTATACTGTTTGATCACCCACACGCAGCGGTCTCGTAAACATTGCGCACCATCGCCCACGTGTTTACACCACGGAGCTATAAATATTATTTATAGCTCCATGGTTTACACGGTCTAGCATGTAGTCCCTTTAATCAGCACACGCACAACATTCGAGTGTTCTTGTAACGGATTTCTCCGGTTGAATTGGACGTTGTTTGAAATAACGATGGAAGTGAAGCTTTCTACTCTGATTTCAGTACAAATAAAATACCGTTGCGCAACGTCTAAAGTGAATTTCATATGGAAAGACTTTATTTGCTATATCTACATCGTAAACGCATACTATATTCTATTACAACCAGCCATATATATCAAGTAGAACGGTGTTGCGTAAGAAACACTTATCCTGTTATAAATAATTCTATATAATAGGTACCAGATGTTTATTTCGTGTACCTGCTGTATTGTTTAATTTTTCCTGTTTGTTGTTTAATATAGTAATTGCATTTTCCGTTTGTGTTTCACTCAAAATGCATTCGGTGTAGGTGTTTATCTGTTCGAAAATAGGCCTACATATAATTCTTCTTTTGGGTATAGAAGAATAATTTGCGTCTGCAGTAAACAACCAAAAATACTAGTGGAGTGGGCAGTTGCAGTTCTCTAGATGTTGTATACTTCCGTAGTAGCTGATGATATATTGTTATTCTGCTTCCTGTGGATGAGGCGCGGGGCTAAAACGTAGCTTTACAGCATTTTGTTTGAAGACCGCTGCGCGATGCTCGTTTGATCCTCAAAGCAGTATTCTATTTCGCGAGTAAGTAAGTAAGCTGGCTTTCATTAAATGCATGTCAGTCGCATGCATAACATAAGCACATTTAAACACATAAAACGAGAATTAAAATATGAAAAAACACAGTATAAGGCAATATAAAATACTGATTAAATGTGTAAAAAGACATCAGTTTAGAGCAGTATTTTATTTCGCTTCGCAAGTGCTGTAGTCACCACAGAGGTTAGCCAGTCGACGGCATTCTTTCGGCCTCTTGTAGAATACTTGTCACGTTTAGGCCGGCCGATCAGTATCCTGCCAGTTCACGCTGATGTTCAATGACCCATCTCAGCGTCTTCCATCACGACATCCCATCTAGTCAGATTTTTTGTCACCCGTGAAAGGCAAATTGTTACTCAGCTTCTGCAACCAACCATTACTGGGCGGGGACGGTTGCGCCTAGTCGTCCCTTAAAAAATTATATATTGAATGAAAAATTTGCAAATTAATATTCAAAAATCGCGTACACTGGACACACATAAGTGAACTGCGCGGTGTATTTCAATTATTAGGTCGACGCCTCCGAGTCGACCTATATTCATGGTGGTATGATGGTATGCAGTATGACCCGATTCAAGGTCAAGGTCGAGGTCACCAGCCCTCGAAAGTTGGAAATTCGACCATTTTCAAAGGCTATCTCCTCCCCCATTTATAATGGGGGCTGGCAAATAACCACGGATTCTTAAATTAGGGCACAATACCTCAAGCTTATCGGGGCCGGATTTTCGATTTTTCCCTGGTTTTTGTGTCACGTGACTTCGAAGTTGGCAGTAAGTAGGAGTCGACCATCAGTCCCGTATTGGGCTAATTTATGATATTTATGCACCCCGTCCGGAAACGTTTCCACTATATTTTTTGTCTCTAACTTTGCCAAATGATGACTGATTTTCAAAATTCTTTCAAGGCAGACTCAACAGTAGATTTGTAACACAGTATTAGTAAAAGATCTTAGCATACCTAAATCACGTTGCTACACTATCTTGTGATGTATCGTTAATCACCGTACATGTTTCAGGTTGTTGCTGTTTTTCTCACATTAATATTTCACAAGATAGTGTAGAGACGCGTTCGAGGTATGGCGAAATATTTTATTATCGCTTTACTATAAATTTACTGCCAAGTCAGCAAGTGAAAGCATTTTGAAAATCGGTCAGTATTTTGCAAAGTTATAGGCAAAAATATAGTGGTCCCTTTTTCCGGACACTGTGTAGAATGGGTAGTTCTGCTTTCTAATATCCTAAACGTACTAACGGTTCAGGCTTAAACGTTTGGCAGCAGTTGAAGGGCTCAACTCGAACGCATTCAGATGTTGGTGCACCGCGTGCTCGAGATTATGGCAGAGATTTTTCGATGAAATATGTTGTGAATATTTTTCTGTCGTGTTCGACATTCGTCGACGACCTGCCCTCGTGGCCGAGTGGTTAACGCACTCGGCCGCCATGTGCAGTAGAGCGTGACGCGCTCGGTGGCCGACTCGGCCCGGGCGCGTCCGTCTATTAAAGAATTATTTCTAACAAGAAATACGTTCTGTGGAACATGGTATCTGCCCCATAGCCGAGTTCACAAGTCCATACTGAATTGTGCGCATAGTAACAGAATA
>Ga0209780_1002535_pt1 | contig 13036 bp, 15 predicted proteins | sample WorMetexBAHAMAS2_FD_187384 | JGI IMG/M metagenome (GOLD analysis project Ga0209780, IMG submission 187384) | Marine gutless worms symbiont microbial communities from Max Planck institute for Marine Microbiology, Germany - Inanidrilus exumae... | ecosystem: Host-associated > Annelida > Digestive... | reverse complement strand
TATATATATATATATATATATACATATATACCGGGTCTCAGAAAAAAGCTGTGCCAGTTATTTTTTAAATAACTCCATGACACATTGGCCAATTTTAATAATGTTTGGCAAGCAACATCATGAAGAAACTTGGATGTAAATGACTATACAGTTTTGCCCACCTCACCTTAATACTGTTGCTACACTACCATGTGAAATGCAGAAGGCGTATTTTGGCCGTTTACAACAGCGAAATCATACTGGGTAGCACATGCGTCGGCTCAGCAAACCGTCAGATGTCAAGATCAATTGGGCGTTCATACTGTTGCGACGTCGTTCTGAGACAGATGCTGCTTCCTGACATTCGTGCAGCAACTGGAAGCAAGTTTTTAGTTTTTCAGCACGACATTGCCCCATCACATCGCGCCAAAGACACTGTAACTATGCTGGATCAAGGGGCGCCAGACTTTATCCCACCCGCTGTCTGGCCGCCTTACTCACCGGACCTCAACCCGGTTGACTACGAAGTGTGGAATGTGCTTCAGGAGCGAGTCTATCGTACCAAGATCTTGGACGTCGACGAACTGAAATGATGCATCAACAGTGAGTGGGCCGCTCAGAGCCACGCGGTTAGTGAACGTGCTGTTGGAGAGTGGCGTCAGCATCTACGATCTTGCGTTCGTGCTGGAGGCGGTCATTTTCAGTACGTGCTGTAATAAAGATGTGGTGTGATACGTGTGACTTTGAGAGACTAACTGCCAGTCCCGTTTGTGGTTATTCAGTTAATCACTCATATGTACACTTAATTATTGCGTTGGCGGCTCAATCTGACACTTCAAATTTCCCAAGTTAGTGCAAGCACATACTTTACACGAAGGGGGCATTTTAGGCACAGTTTTGTTAAGGGTTTATTCCAGGACGATCCTTCGAATTTTTATTGAAATCGGTTCATAATTGACAGACATGGAGCAAAGGGCAAGTTGGCACAGTTTTTTTTCTGAGACGGATATATATATATACACATATATATAAAATTCGGTGAAATTGGACATGTGGTTTTTGAGATATGCGAGCGGACAGACAGAAAGACACAAAAATATGCTGATTGCAATACTTTGCACCCAATACTGGGGGCAAAGCAAAAATGCAAGCAAGCCAATTGTGGAATTAACAGCATTATTTCTGTGATGATAAAGCAGAAGTGGGCAATTAAATGTGGCAGTTCCAATAAGATCACTAATTGGGTCTCCCGACCTCGTGCAGTTTCGACTGTGACAATTCCACTTACATAACAAGGATGAACGCTTACAATCAGTCTGCCAGCTTGAAACATCAGCAGCTAATGTTGTTAAATTAGTGATGAAATGAAAATTGATAGTGAGATTGTCAACACTATTCAAATAAGAAAACTGTTATATTTCATATCCAATGAGAATGTTATCAGGCAATCACGTTATACGGATATATTACAGGATCAAGAATAGGAAGACTTATGCAGGAAATGGTTTGGTGACATCCGAGATAATTGTTCTGCTTATGGTATAACACTGATAGTAGCTACATAACTTGCTGTAAGATAGACGTGTTTAGGAAATATGCGCTATTCGACTTGGGCTACCAGCACATGGTAAATTCGCCATTGTCAGAGCACTAACAAGACGGTTGGTTGGGAGATCAACGACCACAAGTTCCAAAACACATGGCACCCCCATCGTAAACTAGTTCACTTATTGTTAGACCATCAAATGTGGTGACAACGTAGAGAAAGAATCACTGACTAGCATTATTATTTTATACTTTCTATAACCATTCATACAGGTTGCTTAGGGTTTAATGGCGCATTCAACACAATTTAGGTCATATTGCACCTTCCATTCACACTGAAGAATGATGGAGGACTTTAGGATTATTGCCCAACTTCTTCTAGGGCACTGTACGGAAAGCAGCACAGAAGCGTATTCACTGGAGCAAAAGGCACAGCACACTGTGCGAATGTGATGGGCTCTTCTCAGGAAACGCACAACATAAAAACTATCTTTTTTCTCTAACCTTGAATATACGTCAATTGTCTATTCTGTCAAAGGCCATAAGAATATTACACTATACTGTATTACTATAAAATCACATTACTGTAATATAGCATAGTATTGTGTAACCAGTGTGTATTACAATTTGCAAGTATTTTTTTCACATTTATAAGAAATACATTAAAACTATAACCACTTTCACGTATCACCTATGTCTACACACAGCCTCATCATATGAAATTTTAATGACTGCTTCGAGGCATCCCAAAAAATGTACAAAATACAGCTAATGCAAATTTCACTGAATGTCTACAACGTTCACTAAAAGAACTGCACAGCGGGCGGCTGCTACAGATCAAACCCCATCAAACAGTGGAACAGCTATCGCGTGCAAACAGTTAAACACCACAGAATTACAGAGTCAATAATGTTCACGTCCACGACGACATTGTCCTGACCATCCGTAGTACCGAAGACTCGCCTATTAAGCTACACAGTTGAGGACCTACACTAGTGACCGACCCAGCACCCCGAGCATCTCGAAAATGTGGGTCTTATGTTCGGCTACAGTCTATACTGAGAAGTGGCTGAATGACGACAGGGATGTGTTGTCCTATCTCACAATTTGCTGCTTCCTATATAAATATTCCTGTGCACAACAATCCAACAGACAAACTATCTAGTGACACTATTCACACAACTTATCACTATTTATTTTTCACCATTTAAAATCAAACTACATAACTGCATTCATAATTCAACAGGAATGTCTACTGGGTAAATATCAGCTATAATATGTAAGCTAAGTGCATCAAAATTTTAAATACCTAGTGGCATAAAACTGGCCATAACACAGTAAGCAACAGTTGACAGAAAATTCTGTTTGGTTCAATTTGTGCTGCATGACTAAAGTATCCTAAGATCTCCATGAAAAAAGCAGAACCATATCAAAGTGTTTTAATCAAGACACTGCTCATTCCCAAGAAATCTACAAGTCCCGTTCACAAGCCATGAACCATGATTCTCAATTCTTACATACACCTGGGACTAAACAGTGATGGAGCAATACAGGAAGATGGAGAGTATCATCCAAAGTGCAGTTGCTGTCTGCGTTTGTACCTGTTATAGATGACAGGCAATGTCAGTCGTACAGTTCTCAATATCCCGAGTAACCACCGCCACCTGCACCATAACCGCCGCCAGAACCACCATAACCACCACTGCCATAACCACCTGTTTTTGCAACCAAAACAATGGACACAATTCACAGTGTCAACGAACACGGAGACAACATGGATTGCCAATGTTCTATACGTAACTATTACGCACAAAAAGTCAGCTGTTTTCCCCACAGTGCTAATGACATCACAACATCATGAGCCAATGACACACAGCATAGACAAATGGGCCTCGGCTATCAATACCTTTCTGCGCAGCAGCCTGTTAAAGGTAATGGTTGGATTCTTATATAGCACAGCTTACGCAATTACCGGACCAACGCGCTTTACAATCTCAGAAGTGGCAGTTGATTGGCAAGAGCCAATGGTGCTGCAGCGCAAACTGCGGCCATCCAATTGCACGCGTTAATGTACAATTGGACCTGCGTTATGCAGCTAGCAAACACACCACCGCTCCAATCAACCACACCAGGCTGGTTGGTTGGTTGATTGGAGTTTAACGGTGCTTTCAACAACCACACCAGGCCTTCACCCCGTAAGCATTCACCAGACGTCGCTACCCGTGCGAGGAAGCAAACATCCAATTACAGCTTACTACTCAATTTATCGACCTCGAAAAGATAAAAGGCTGAGTTGGCCGACCTGTAGCAGACGGTTTACCCACATACGTGGTCACCCATCAGCTGCAGGTAGGGTGCAGGACAGGGAAAGTTCGCCGGCCAAACACTGATGTTCTAACACTGTGCCACGCCACATAACATCACACAATATAAGAACGTCATGCACAATGTGTTTTAATTAACATTAATCCAATGAGCTCACTCTGATGCACCACATGCTAACCTGCACTGCAGAAATTGTTCTAATTTCTATACTTTTAACTAATAATTATAATATAATTATAATTACTACTACTTTCAGGTTTGTGTAACTATCCTTCCATTCTGGAGTTACTGTTGGTTGGAATGGTCCCCATAAGAGAATCCTTGGAGACAACCAGAGATGCCCCACCCACTGTCCAACAAACAGTATCACAGCACTGATAGACGAATACTGACATAATTAAGTAGAAGATAAACTTTAATGCCACAGCATCAATGTGGATGCTGTCACCACAACGACAGCCTGCTGTGATGCTGACCTTTGAACTCAAGAATCTAATCCAGTAATCGTTAGGGGCTAGTGAATATTCTCTGTCAATTTTACTGAAACTGTTCAAGGCAATCACAAGATAACGTGATAACAATAGACATGGCCAAAGTTGTAGCTTGTGTGCTTGTCGGCTCTCGACTTGACTGTGCAAATTCCGTGTTATATGGCGCCATTCAAAAAACATCTCCAAACTACAGAAAACACAAAACCTCCTTGAACATGTTGTCATAAATTCTTTCGAGTCCAACTCACATACACTTCTTCAACAGCTCCACTGGCTCCCCATAGAATACAGCGTTAATTTCAAAATAGCCAACATCACTTTCCGTACTGTTCATTCCTTTCAGCCTGCTTACTTATACTATGTGTTGCATGCTCATCATTCCACTTGCTCCCTCAGGTTGTCCAACACCAATCTGCTCTCCGTTCCATACGTTCACACTTCACACGGCGCCCGCAGCTTCACTGTCACAGGCCCTAAAATCTGGAACTCCCTAGCCCCAGCTTTCAAAACATACATCTGACCAGCTACTTTCCGCCGTCAACTAAAGCACATCTTTTCAGCTGGCATTCCAACCCCTTCAGCCTCTTCTTTCTTGTGCCTTAGATTCAGCCTCCGCTGACCACTGTGTGCATTTATAAATTATATTTGCTTATTTACTTATAGTATCAGTCCGGATGAACGAACGCGGCAGACAGACAGCAAGAGTGTAACTGAGAACAATACCAATATTACTTTCTAAAGTACCATACTCTTCACATGAAGACCAACCTCCATACGGTCCAGCTCCTCGCTGACCATAGCCAGTACTTTTCATCGCCCCACCTCCGTAGCTGCCTCCATAACCAGATCCAAAGCCACTGCCACCACCTGTAAACAGCAAATAATGTAACAAATAAACTGGTACAAATGACGCACAATCACCAAAACTGCCACACGTTCAAGAACGTCAATGGAAAAATAACAGTTCAACCAGTTAACGAAAGTAACTAACTCCATCCACAACCACTAACTTGCCAACGAATCACCAAATCATAGTTTCCTGTGCATTCTTGCAATAAAATATGACGACATGAAAGTAACAGTCATTCACATTCATCAAATATGCAGACTGCGTACAATGCGAAGAGTCGACCTAAAAATTATATATTCACTATTAGTCCAGCTGTTGTTGTCACAGGTGGACTAATTCACTGGCTCGCACATGCACCCTTCCAGCATTTCATTCCCACTCTCCAACAGTGTCCAACTCAAAAAGATGTATGCCAAATGACATGGGGTATTATACAGTAAAAATTCATATTATTCGTGACAAAAGTGTCATGCAGATCATCTCTGTTATGCCGCCGTGGGATTACGTATCAGTACAGCGCTGACATTCAGAATAACTTCAGCAAAATGTTCTAAAAGACCAATAGTCCAACACGATAAGTCGACTTTGAAATTCCATGGGGAATTCTCCATTTGGGAAACCTGAACTAATATTAAGCAATATGTATTTTTTAAATGTCATCAGAATGCTATGAAATAGTCCAATGTCTGTCAGTAGTGTTACAGATGTAGGAAGCCACAGAACTGAATGCAGGACAAGCCAGGACAGTGTGGGAACAAAGAACAACCAACAATGAAGTGACAGATGATCTCAGTGACTGAGATGGCACACGGGCTGTTCACCAGAGTACATCATGCTAAGAACATTAACACATACCAGAACCATATCCATTGCCATATGCACCACCACCCTGGCCCCAGCTGCCACCACCTGCACCACCATATCCACCACCGCCTCCGTAACCATCTCCACCATATCCACCACCTGCAGTTCAACAACACACATCTCACGCTCAACAGCAATACTCAGTGCTGTGTTTGGGCATCTGTAAATTGAAATTTGGTAAATCATTTAATTAAAAATATAATTCGTGTAAGATTTCTTTTTTAGAAATTATAGTTAATCATATTCATATGTTGTCTCTTTAAATAAAATTTAGTAGATTTGCCTGGATGTATGACTAAAGATGTGTGAGTAACGGAATAGTATTGATGTTGTATTTGACCATAGGAAATACATTCTGTCACTATGTGTTTGACATAGAAAAGTTGCTTAGTTTGTACATTTTGAAAGATCTGTGTGTTCATAAGATAAGAATATGTCAAACGAGTATGTCCAATGCATAATCGATTATACATGATTTGGTCCTTTCGTTGATATGAAGTAGGAAGAGTTGAGTAAGAAGTAGGATAAATTTGTTAGAGTTTATTTTGTATGTGAGTTACAAGTTTTTTGCCACCTGTCATGAATATATTTGTTGATAATAGGTTTGAGATCTGTATATGGGACAGGAATACACACAATTGGTTTGTCTAATGCAGATTTAGCAGCTTTATGTGCTTTTTCATTACCTGGAATACCTACATGATGTGGTAGCCAGAAGAATATAATATTAATAGAGTACGTAAAGAGATTGTGATATTTTGATAGAATTTGTAAAGTAATGAGGTGATCAAGTTTTTGTTAGCAATGGAGTTGAGGCCAAATAGAGTCAGAAAAAAGTACCTAATGTTTGTGTTGTTGTTTACTGAGTTCATTAAGAGCTAGAAATATGGCATTTCAGCACTGTATATAGAAACTGAATTGGGCAGTCATTTGGTAATAATGTGAGCTTTTAAGACAACGGCAGTTGCAGTTATGATTTCACTGTTTTAAGCCATTTTTATAGTAGTTACATCTTGTTATTAAAAGGAAAAGGGTTCCCCCACCATCCAATAATAATGATAATCATAAACTAAACGGGCGAATAAACGTGTTCATAATACAAAAGACATATTTTAATTACTAACCACATAGCACAAACGTGCAATTCAACAAATATCCATACACATGACATGACCAACAAAATTTATGAACAGGTCAAAACTGAAAAATACAAACATTATTTAACTACATTAAATTTTCAATTGAATTTTTTACGTTAAGTTCTTCACAAAGGAATCTATAACTTAGTTTACTATTGAAACAGGGTGATCCGGCCACAGGAATTTCAGTTTCGAATCAGTCACATAAATTGCTTGATAGTGGTAATGCCATTCATAGGCAAGTAACAACATACGATATAGCAAAGAACAAAAATAACGCTCAATTACCTTCACCACGAATTCAACAGCTACTAATACACTTAAACTAATGCAAATGTGAAACAGGCATGTAATAGTTAACGCTGCTTCATACAGACCTCCATATCCGCCGCCGCCATAACCACCACCACCACCACCATAGCTACCGCCACCGTAGCCGCCATCATAGCTGCCATAGCTATCTCCACCATAACCTCCATAACCACCACCATAGCTGTCACCACCATAGCCTGACGAACCGCCACGACCTGTAACAGGCACAACCGGTCTTCACACAAACAGACAAAAATATAATGCTCAGCACAATGCATCAAGTGCTGCCAACATAAAGTTCGCAAGACAGTAAAGTTGTTATCTCAACTTTTTTAATTTTACAGCAAATAACCACATTGATACCAAAAGATACTGATGTTAGGTTGTGGTATATTTTTTGGCATAATGCCGGCTACTGACATGATTACGCTCACAATGATAATTTCTGCATGCGGTTGTATACATCTAGGCCAACGTCTGTATACCAAAGCGCATTCGGCATGACGTCTTTTTTCTGCCACAGCTGAGCTCTGGTCATTTGGCTGTTTGGTTGGGAGATTAAAGTCCCCTTTCAGCACAATAATAGGCAATATCAAAGACAAGGTCTTGGATGGAGATTTAGCCCCGCCAGGTTAAGGATAGCCAAAGATACAGTAACCTCCCGACCTCGTTGTATTTTTGTTCAACGACGATCCAAAATGTGAAAGGATAGGCTAGTTGGTGTTTAATGGCGCTTTCAACACAATTTAGGTCATATCGCACCTTTAAGGTAAATTATATTATAGAGAAAGGATGGGGACCAGGGGAGGCTCATTTAAGTTATTATGCTAGCGCCTACAACAGTGTGGAAACTTACCAACCACCACAAGACCTATTTATCACTTCAATGTGATATCTTGTGTAATTGCTGTTCTTCAGTTCCTATAACATATCAGTGCCTAACAACTCTTGTTGCATAATATCTTTTCCGTGTTGGTCTGACTTTGGAATACTTCAGTTAGGTAAAACCCAAAAAAGCATCCGAGGGACCTCCCACCCACGGTACCAGTCCTAGAAAATACCAGTGCTGTTTTCCAAGTCTTATAAAACGTTTTCCAAACCAGCATGAACCTTGATATGAATATCAACAAATACACAATGGTAACCAATAAGAGTAAGCAGGTCATACCTCCGCGGCCACCTCTGCCACCACCTGGTGCGCCACGGCCTCGACCTCCAGCGCCTCCTGTACATCAGTCAGTTACAGTAACTGCTACCATCACTAACTCAACCATCAACACCTCTGAACTTACAACCTTACAGCGGGATAGAAATGTGCACAATATCTAAGCACTGACATTGTGCTCTGTTGTAAAAGATTAATTTATAATCAATTTTCTTGCCTTCTGCAGTATGATGCTGTTCAAGTGCTCAATGGGAAGGCCATCAGGCTTGAAAAAGCAGACCCAGTTATCTCTTTTGGGATCCAGCCCAACAGTAACAGTAATCAAAATATATATGGTGCCAACATTCAGTCATAAACTGTAATCTGTGGTGCATTAGATTGGCAAAATTAGTCAGTTATAACATCCCATTTTAAAACTACAACTACCAAAAGTTTCACAGTATCTAAGTTCTTGTTAAAGACTGTTCCAAATTCGGAATGTAGCCACTGAGTATGGCTGACCACAGACCAGTTCTACATGGGGTTAACCCTGGATGTGAAAGCCAGTAAAACAAAAAAATGGATAGTAGTAGTATCGGACGGCTTTATAGTAAATATAAAATGAAAACAGTACTATGTATTTCACAATGCACATATATAAGAGAAGATAGCACAATCTGGAAATGGCATATTCTCAAAACAATACCAGAAGGCACTCAAGATAGTCAGCAAAAACCTCTCAGCTTCTGTATGACACTGACAAACAATCTGATTTGTGCTGATAACAGTTTCTATACACTGCACATACAGTGTTCACATCATACAGTGGCGCTACTAGCAAATATCAAAAGGTGAATTATACCCGCAGAATTTGGCAGTGTAACTTTTGTATTTTCAGTCCAGAAATTGGAAACAGGTCATTCCCAATAGTAACAAAGTGTTCGTTCCTCCAAGGCCCAGCCTTCCAAAGAATTACATGTAAATTTGCGCACTGGTGAGCTACTCCGCTGACCAAGAGACTAGACAAGACATAAGATGTATCTCCACACCTATACATTCAAATCACACGAGTCACAAAAAACAACCTCGGCCTCCACTCATTGGCATTGCACCACGCCCTCTGCTGCCACCGCCAATCATCTGGTCCTTCTCCAGAGCTTTCTTAACTTCTATGTGCATGTCGTTGATGGTATGGTTCTTTCGCACTGCACGCCACATAAGACTCTCAGTCACTCAATAACATATATACTTTTGCAAAAGTAAGTATGAACCTGTATTATTATTATTGTATTAAACCTGTATTATATTAAGTAAAATATTCAAGTACTAGTTCGAAAGTTGCTAGTAAGAAAAATATTTCCACTGCCATACACTGCTTACAACTTGGCTTAAGGTTGCTGAAACAGCATCTATTACTGCCAGAATACCATGCCATAAGAACATAACACTTATGTGCAATTAAAATAAATGCCATCATTTTAATTGTTGGCAATTATTATTTCATCGCAGCAAAGTGACTTGTGCAGTTCAAGTTCTTCCAGAGATTTTTTAACGGCAGTTCTACATAAAAACAGCAATAATCTAAAAGAATATGTGCAATTAAAAATTAAATTACTGAACTACAATTGAAGTTTTGGACTGAAAACTATGTCTGTAATAACTGAGCGTATGGGTGCAAGACATGTGCCTAATTCATGTTGCACGCCTATCACCAGGTAAATCAAGATGTACTTAGATGCACACAAATAGGCAAAATCAATCTACATTAATCTGTTACTGGTTCCATCCGGATTGCAGTTAACACATAAAGACAACTTCACTAACATTATAAGCCAGATGTGCAGTTCTAAATATCTTTTTAAAATACTATCACATGAGATAATATAATAATTCCAATGAATAACAAATCAAATAATGATGACGATGGCAACAATGGCATTGTATCACCAAAATGATAATCACTAACCTCATCAACACAATTATTATGAAGACAAGCAACATCGTCTCAATTAATATCTGATCTAACGCTACAGGGCCAACATTTAACCAAATGCTACACAACCATTGTGTCATCTGCCTCACTGTTGTTCCATGATCGAGATATGTGTCAGAATATGTTTACATATTCTGACCATATGTCACATCAACGCAAATATAACTCACTAACTAACCTAGTAAGTCCGATATTATTAAGCATACAAAATTTGGAAAAGTGGACAGAAAGCCTTGGTAACATTATCATTAATACACACCGCAGACGGCTATAATAAACATACCATTTGCTGACAGCCTAAAAACATAGGAAAACTGGATTAAAGTTTAAAATCAAGTTAATTTCTAGCAAACACTTACAGACAACTTTGTCGACAGCATCACAATCATCAAACGACACAAATCCAAAGCCGCGCTTCCGGCCAGTCTCGCGATCTGTCACCAGATCCACGGACACAACATTTCCATACTGCTGGAAGTACTCATGAACGTCGTTTGCCTCAATGCCATCCTTAATGCCGCCGACAAAGACCTTCTTCACCGCCATGTGTATCTCTGGTCTTGTGGATTCCTATGCAAAAAAACAAAAGCCTGTCTAGAAACCAGAAGCTCGAAAGGGCTATCATGTCACATAAATATCACGCACTATTATTTTACAAATAACTAGCGCAGGTAAATAACAGTGTCATTAACCAGCTTACTTGATCTTCATCATAACATTGCACAAACAGCGTGCAGGTTCTTACCAGAACAGAAAGCAAAGGTGCAAGAACTGGGAAGATAAACAAACAGCCAATATCAGCATACCTCCCGCGGCATAGCCCTCTTCGGATCAACTTTTTTGCCGTCAATGACATGGGGCCGCTCTTGCAAACAAGCATCCACCATTTCAGATGTGCTGTAAGTTATGAAGCCAAATCCTCTTGACCTGTTAAAATCCACATAGCAAAGAAAATTTATAAAACACGAAACAGAGTAATGTGATTGTTATCATTCCAGTCATTTCATACACAGTGTTTTCTAATGCAATAAACAGTCTGAATGCTGATGTAAGCAAATTTTATAATTAGAAATAATATAAAATCATGGCAAAAACACGGTCTTGAAAAAAACACCAATCTATAAGCATTAAAGATGATATGCAACGATCTTTTACCAACTTGATTAAAAGTAGTTTCTAGCTGCTTACTGCAATATAAACCCGTCTGTGTAACAAGTTTTGATAAATTATGCCGTAAAATGCTAAAAATTACAAGTTTATTGGTCTTTTTGGTATAGCTATTCTTCGGCATGTGTGACGTCATACCTGGAGTGGATACGCTCGTATTGTTTGCGTTGGTATGCGTTATTGAGATTAGATAGGAAGTTAATTTTACCAGTTTATGTTTTAAGAACCTATTTCTACGCCGTTATCCCTATGTGTTGTGTAATGTCTCGCTCAACACTTCAATAGCTAGTTCCCTCGTTTGTTTACCTGGTATGACATCATCACTTGCAAAAGTAAACAAATCATCGGGTGCGCACTTTCTGGCGCTTTTTCTAAAATTTCCTAACTTTTTGATGTTCCTTAATATTCGAATAGATTTACTTATATTACAGACATACTAAGGAGAATTTACTTTAACAACCAAAAAATCATTGCATATCATCTTTAACACACTGAGCGCGGATGCATCTATTATTCATATGTAGCGTGCGATGTAATCATGCAGCATGGTGCCAGTAGGCCAACAGTGGGCACTGTGGCTACAGCAGCAGCAGCAGCCACACTGCTTCATGACATTTTGACCCCAATGTTTATACTATTTAGGTATACTACATGGCATCTGAAACAACTGATGCTGCAAACTAAAAGCTGCTGAATGTGGATATTCATAATACATACACGTACAAACACACAAATGCAAACATCGTATACATATCACACAAAGGCGACCTACTGAACTAACCTACTACCCTGAGAAAAAGCCCTGTGTAAAAGATATATATCTCACAAAGTTCGCTAGATGGCGACACTGTATGATGGATTGTCAGGGCATGGCAGTGTGGCTTACTGAGGTGCTGAGTGTGCTACATCGAGCTTTGTACTCAAGTACAAGTTAACTCGTATGTAGCACCTCAACAACATAAGACATATACGAGATATCTCGAACGTCGTGTTCAACGTGTTATAATCACTGCATACTAATGATATAACAATGGAATTTGACGGTGCAATACAAATGTCAGTAAAAACTTTTGACATCTGACAGGCCGAAGCATCCTTATACAACTCTCTCAATGTACTAATACACGCCATGGCAATGATGGTGGGCAGCTCACCTCAATCATCTGTCCACTGTCATTAATAATATAGCATAATGCAGTGGTAATAAGGTGAATGACTATACTAATT
>Ga0209780_1002534_pt1 | contig 13037 bp, 10 predicted proteins | sample WorMetexBAHAMAS2_FD_187384 | JGI IMG/M metagenome (GOLD analysis project Ga0209780, IMG submission 187384) | Marine gutless worms symbiont microbial communities from Max Planck institute for Marine Microbiology, Germany - Inanidrilus exumae... | ecosystem: Host-associated > Annelida > Digestive... | reverse complement strand
GGTTTAGTTCGCACGACTGTTCCTGTCCGCTAGCGCCACGGAAGTCTTTTGACATTCTGGCGCTTTACAAATCGGATTATTATTATTATTATTATTATTCATTCAGTGTGTTAACACCTGTGCTTCGCCAATATTAAAAGTATTCAGTCTGTAGAAATTACTGTAGTTTACATGGAAACTATGGGGATGACTGGCTACAATGACTACAAGTATTCGTGTCTTTAATGGTTGCCTTTTATGTACATATTTGTGATATATACAGACATTTATTACCGACGGCGTTAGCCGGGAAGGTAAAACAATCGGTAGCGTCCGTTTGTCCGTCCGTTTGTTTCCACTTTGTCTTTTCAACTGACTGACCTTTGAGTTTTGAGTGTGTGTGGGTTATGACCACAGCTCGCCTGGCATTAAAAGTCAAGGTCACGGGTCAAGTTCAAAAGTCAACGCCCAGCACATATGGGCGTGGTAACGCAGTAACGTGGTCAGTGACCTTGATCCTCGATCAAGGACAGTTTTTCTAGTTGACTGATTGAGTTAAGGTTCTACGTCCCACCCGACACAAAATAGGTCACTTTGGAGACGTTCTTCCCAGCCAATCTCTCTTGGCTTAGTACTGACAAACGAAAACAAACACAACAAAATCAAACATGCATCCATAACAAAATATACTACAACATAAAATTAACCCAAAAAACTACAGCCAGGTTTGGTCGCCTCCTACGACCTCCAGCCTGGAAACGGAACCGATCTATTCTGGAAGGAGTAGTTAGATAAGTCAGGAAGTGAACAAGTAAGAAAGTAAATATGCAACAAAAAAAGCATAAGGAAAGAAGAAAGTAAAGAAGGAAGAAAGTGAGGAAGGAAGTTAAGTAAACATGCAAACAAACAATTTATATAGCGCTGAAATGAACACACAAATCATGGTGCATTACTGCCCCAGAGCCGATATGGAGATAGTTTTTCTAGTTACAAATGCCAAAAAATACACGCACATTGTAATTTGTGCACATTTACATGCACGTAATTATTGAAAGAAAACAATGAAATCACAACAGAAGAGGCGAGTGAACCTACCATCGACGCCAGTACTCAGGTTTGCACCCTCAACTATTACGACAAGAAGTCTTCCGACTGTTGCTGTTCTTCTTTCTGTCGTACACGACACACTAATCACTAGCACGTGCAGTCGACTCACTCCGTCACTGTACATTCACCGGTCATGTCAACTGACAGCAAAGTAGGAGGCATGTGCAATGTGCAGTGGGCAGCAGGAAACACAGCAGGATACAACACAGCACAGCACCTCTCTGTGTGTGGCTACACAGAAGCAAAGCAAGTGTCAAGAAGCAACAGAAGTGACTCAAGCTCAAGCGACAGGTCTATCAAAATAACACATGATGTGCGCGACACAGTTCCGTTCATGCTGCTGTCACATTCACAACTCGTCACGAAACAAAAGTAATTTGGCATAAATTTATCTCAATAGATAAGATTTGTTGAATGAAATAGTAACAGCAGCAGATGAACGGATGACCGTATCTGCGTTGATGGATGCAGTTGTCATGGCAACAATTACTGGAGTCTGCAGAACGCCACTATGAGCTAGTCTTACCATTGTCATCAGAAGCCTTCAGGTTTACACCTTCCAGTACGACAACTAGCAGTCGACCTACACCTCCATAGCCTGACAAGCAAGCTATGTCAAACACAACCATTAGCCAGTTACATCAGCTACCTCACACACACAGACACAGTCCACGCTGCAATGTCAACATTGACTCAGTCATAAGCCATAACAGTTCGACATCTCGGCTTGTCCAACTCACAGCAAACAAATGGCAAAGTCACCATTTGACAGTAAATCAACTGTTCTGTTCTGTTCTTTAGCCGTCCTCGATCCGAGGGTTGGCCACACCATGGATGGTGTCCTCCGTCATTCTGACTCTTCCACGGATAGTCCTGTCCACGTATTGATGTTGTCCATCCAGGCCATGTGTGGTCTTCCTCGTCTGCATGCACCTGGCATTGTGCCTTGCATTATCTCTTTCTCCAGGCAACTCCCTTGTTTCCTTATGGTGTGACCATAGTATGCTAGCTTCCTTGCTTTTACAGTGTTTAACAGTTACCTCTTTACTCCAACTTTGTTATGAACTCACTCATTTGTTTTCTTCGTTGTCCATGAAACCCGCAGAATCTTTCTCAGCCCTTTTATCTCAAAGGCACCAAGACGTGTTTCTTCATTCTTTCTGAATGTCCAGCTTTCACAGCCGTACATTGCTACATGCCACACTGGCACTTTTATTAGTCATATCTTCACTGAAATCAGTATGCCATGACTTTTCCATATTTTCTGCAGTGATGCATCGATCCGCAGAATCTGTTTAACCTGGTACGGAATTCCATCATACACTCACCATCTTCTGTAATCAGGGACCCAAGGTACGGGAACGTATCCACCTGCTCAAGTTGCTCATTCTGAATGAGTATGCGAAATGCTATGCCGTCGCTCGCCATTACCTTGGTCTTGTCAACGTTGATAAGTAGGCTGTATTTACAACTGACTCGGTCATCCATCTTTCCTTGTTCAACATCCTAGTGGAGATGGTGATGAGGGAGACCCTCTTTGGATTTCAAGGTGGACTACAAATTGGAGGGTGAATAGTCGCCAGCTCCTGTAGCTCTGCATCCGAAGTGGGCAACAGGATAATGTCATCAGCATTGCAAAGGTTCGTGACTATTCACCCTCTAATTTGTAGTCCACCTTGAAATCCAAAGAGGGTCTCCCTCATCACCATCTCCACTAGGATGTTGAACAAGGAAAGATGGAACTATCGGAATCAGGTTTGAGATGCAAATCACTAAACCAGTCACCTGTGAAAAATCATAATACTTGCTGGCACTCACAAAGTACATTAATCACTAACACAGGACGATGTACTGAGAATGATGACAACTGACCATGGTGGGCACGCTCTCGTCTCTTCCTTTCAGTCTCCAAGTAGTGCTTGGATGCCGACTCAATCTTTCGTACCCATGTGTCCCTAGATGTCACGTTCAAACACACACACTGTCAATTAGTTGGCCCTACGTCCTTCCTGTCACCCAACCAACCAGCAGCTACTGCGTCAAAACGTGGACATTCAATGCACAAGCAGCACCACCTTGATAACAACTACATACGGTATTGTTAAAGCACACAACAAACCGTTCTGCTGTGCTTGGTGCACGTAAACTGTACAGGTGTTCAATATGAGACAGGTGAAATATCGTTCCATCAGGATCATCATCAGGTGACTTCCGCAGCATTACTTCATTGAGAAATATTGGCTGTACACACAAAAACAACACATACTGCAACTAAGAAATGGCAAAATCATGCAAGGTGAGGCTATTAAAAGTAGATGGATTAACTTTGTGCATGAGCTGCCAGAAAAGGTCCATGAGCAATGTACAGCTGTGAATCCATCTACCTGTATATAGCAGGTATAGCACGTACAGTGGACAGTGGACACACATACAGCTAAAAATGATAAATGAGATACTGGTAATGAGTAATGACTGGTACTCTCGACAGGTCAAACAGGTTCTGTGAAGTTCTGTCACCTAGATGACATGTTGGATCAGATGGACCATGTGATTTGGATTTTGGAAATATTAGCATGCTGGATCAAACGGACGATTTGGAAGTGTTAGCTAGTGCATAGAAAACATTTCTGGTACCAGTTCCTCAATTTCCGACTCACCTATTCCTTCACCTATCACTTCTTCCTTTTTTGATTCACCAATCTGCTCATCCATAACTCCCTCTCTTGTTCTCTCCCGGTTAAAAACCTACCTGTTTCACAAATCCTCCCCCCACATTTTCACTTCTTCCTTCCAGACTGCCTTCATGGACTATTTCCCGGACCGTTTCTTCTGAGCTACTCAGTTTTTGGTTTTTAATTTTTTTCTTATTTTTCGTTTCTGTGCCGTGTGCGAGATTAAGCTGTCCATAGTGTCAGCTTTTAAGCGCACAACATACATATACCATACTGTATCAAATCATATTTCCGGAGCTACTGTGTAGCACAATCCTCCATCTGAACAAAAAGATATTAACACTTGTAGTTCAAGACATAAATCTTGAGTGGGATTAGTTATAGTGTAGAACAGAGAACTTCACTAAGGATGTGCCACATAAACAGAATATTGATTCACTAACTGACTGAGTGAGATGAGAGTATACTTACACTGCGATACATTTTGAACTGCGAGGAAGCTTTAGGATCAAGCCTGAAGATGGATACAATGGAACCAAGTGGTCGTTGTGGCTGAGTCAACAGCAAGAAGTCAGTGAAGAGAATTCCTACCAACTCCTTGCCACTTTTCTTCTACAATGACATACCGGTACACAAGTTGCCCACAGTCACAGGCAGTATTACAATGAAAATCTTTCCATTTCATTTGGCTGCTAGCTTCCGTCGTTACAGTCAAAGTGTCAAAACTGACGAGTTTCATTTTTGCTCAGAATAATAAAAAGTTGTCACTTTCATACAAATTCACTCACAGCATCTTCCCAATGAGAACGTCACTCAGAATCTGCAAGTCTGGGACAGCCAATCATCAAAACATTGGCAGCAAGTTGGTCCTGACACTGTCCACTAGTTGATATCAAGTATACATGCAATTAAACTGTCTCTCTGTACTATGATACGTCCACAATCTGCGACGACGATCGGCCAATCCGGCGCTGCGCCGACCGTTCACCAAGACAACCATGGCAAAGCGCGCATTCCGCTGCACAGCACCAGCTATCTGGAACTCGCTGCCAAAGACAGTTCTGGACAGTGACACTATAACCTCTTTTAAACCTAGGCTGAAGACTCACCTCTTCTCTCAGGCTTTCTCTCATACTCCTACTTATCACTAACACACTACCTGGCCCAAGCGCCTCTGAAGTTACGACCCTATGGCTCTATACAAATTTGTTTATTATTATTATTATTATTATTATTACAGGTAGTAGTGTTTGAGACAAGCTGGCCACACACCTTGTACAATGTACCACTATGCAGGTACTTGCGTGGACCAAGGCAGTTTGTTGCCGAGTTAAACGTCAGCTTCTACATACAACATGCTTAATTATTATGATCATGTTCACAAATACTCCACAATTCTAATGACACAATAACTCACACAACTTGTTTAGTCTACTACTAAATGACAACTTAACTTCTTGACTGCAGAGCTAAAAAGTCAAAACGCAACCACATTAGTGTATCACCAATGGTGTCTCAATTAAAACATACACATACATAGGTGCACAAACTACTGCCTTAAAATTACAAACAGATTTTGTTACCATGCAGACGTAGTCGCGGGATAGGGTTCTTTTACCTCCGTTTGTCTGTGTGTCTGTTTTTCCTCATGATATCTCAAAAACCGACGCAGCTAGAATCACCAAACTTGACACAGAAATGTTCCATGATGAGTGCTGGAAACCAATTTTATTTTGGGGTCAAAAGGTCAAAGGTCAAGGTCACGAGTCACAAAAACATTGCTGGCGTGGGTCTTTGCACTCTTGTGAGTGCTGGCTTCTTCTTCTTCTAACTGCAGCATGTTCTTGACAACGCAGCATGGCTCCCGTCACTGAACCAACAGTGTGAGCATGCTGTACAAGCAAATTAACTAATGCAAAACATCATTCATCATTCATCGACCTCTACCTACATACCAAATTTCGTTGAAATCAAAGATATTTTCGTGTGACTGTCGCACAAGCATGGAACGTCTGCTAAGCCGTTGATACACATGCTACAAATATTGCACTCAACTCATAAAGGAAAAAGGAAGCATATTTATATAGCGACATATATACTATGCATAGTCTCAAATCGCTCACACATGGATCACACAGTTTTACCTGCAAATTACACCATGCCTGCCTTTCCTTCGTAAGTGTTCACCAGATGGCGCCACCCGTAACTGAGGTAGCAGACATCCAATTGCAGCTTACTACTCAGTTATTGACCCCGAAGGGATAAAAGGCTGAGTTGGCCTGGCTGGTTGACCTATAGCGGACGATTTACCCACATAAATGGTCACCTGTTACCTACAGTAAGCGTGGGACAGGGAAAGTTCACAGGCCAAAGACCGACGTTCTACCGCTGTGCCATGCAACCAACTGTGTACACACTGTACATACAACAGGACAGGCACACACACACACACACCTCAGGGAGACCGTCACAGTGTACGTGACTCTGAAGCCATTCCAACTGGTCCGAGTTCTCTTTCTCACGTACACCTTCATTGACCTGACTGCACAGCTCCGTGGACTTGGCCAACGCATCCTTCAGGTTGTGGTGATCGGGATGTTCACCCGGCGTGTGTTGCAGTATCTACACCACAGACACATCATCTGTCACTGGCAGGCACGTTGTGTCGGCTGAGTTCAAGACAACATACAAACTCAGTTCAGTCTGTGCAGCCTGTCTTATGTCAGATTCCTCAATGTCATGAAGGACTGAGTCCTGAAAGATCTTCACGACGTGATACAGACAGGCATGCGACTTAGCAGAATGTCATTTTCAGGCAATAAACAAAATGGCAATGTTATCAGCAAGCTCAACTTGACATTAAACATTCCATCTGCTGCCACTATGAACACAATAACACTAAGAGTGAAGACGGAGGAGAGGAATCTGTGCCGTCACCTTCTCAACGAGCAGCGGATATCGCGTGACACGTTGCATTGGCTTCAACAGAAAGCCACTCAGAGGCATTCCCTGTGCACGAGTATCCTGACAGCATTTCTACAAGCAAACACAGCCACAGAATCGCGGATGACAATCAGTAGCGACATAAACTGTGCCTGCGAGTACCGCATACATCTGCAACATACACTGACCACTGACACTGCAACACACGCTTCAAAAACTACTGCATCTGCAAAGCTACTACAATCTGCAAACAGCATGACTACTAACTACATATAACACTACAAAAAATTAGCCCCATACGGGACTGACGGTCGACTCCTACTTACTGCCAACTTCAAATTCACGTGACACCAAAACTAGGACAAAAATCAAAAATTCAACCCCGACAAGATTTAGGTATTGTGCCCTAATTTAAGAATCCGTTGTCATTCGCCAGCCCCCATTATAAATGGGGGAGGAGATAACCTTTGAAAATGGCCAAAATTCCGACTTTCAAGGGTTCGTGACCTTGACCTTGTCCTTGACCTTGGATCGGGTCATACTGCATACCGTCATGCATCATTCATCGACCTCTACCTACATACCAAATTTCGTTGAAATCAAAGATACTTTTTGGGGACGGATGGACGTACGGACGGGCAGACGGAAATTTGAGACCCACTTTATTAGGTCGACTCGGAGGAGTCCACCTAATAAAACTGGCATCTGTTTTTTTCTCTTCATTCTAAAACCACAAATTTAAAACAACAAATATCACAATTTTATCCGCATATTTTGAGCACAAAAGCTAGCTGTCACATTTATATCGGTCAGCAGCCTGTCATAAATGTTAAAGCTAGCTTCTGTGCTTAGGATTTTCGAATAAAATTTTGATATATTTTCTTTTAAAGCGGCGGTTTTTACAACAAAAAACTGAGACCAGTTTAGTTTCGACAATTTCTGCAATTCTATTATACACAATAGTAAGTGGGCTGGCATAGTAAAATTCATTTGGGCAATATGCATTCCATGCCAAATTTTGTGACGAACAGTGGAACCAATTTAATGGTTTTCAAAATGGCAGCCGCCAGCCATCTTGGATTTTTAAAAAACTTTTGACTACGGGGCAGTTAAAAGTAGCAATATGCAGACCGTCGCTGAGACATAGTGATTTATCAATTTTCTTTATCACAATGACGGCCGTCCACCATCTTGTGATACGAGTGCTTGGACTGACTATGAACAATATTTAGTGACGTTTATCACTGAGAAAAATTTGTTTGGATCGATGCAGTAAATTCCATAATAATTGCAAGTTTTAATATTTTACGAGTTAGGCTTGAAAACGCCTATTCACGCCCCTTTTTAGAGTGTTTTGGGGATGTGACCACTGCATGAAGACCAGTTTCATCACATGCCCCAAAAGGCACCTCCTTGCATGGAAACATGTCATATGATGTGTGGATTGTCAAATCTGTGCATTGCTGTGGGCTTGGCACGAGCCAAAGAATGAAGTAAAAAAATTAAAAAAGGTATATTAGGAAGATAAGACGTGACAAGTTACATGCTCATCCAGACCACCCACGAACTCGGCTCAGCACCATTGGCGATCGATCATTTCGTGTGACTGTCGCACAAGCATGGAACAGTCTTCCTACCAACGTCACTGTATCAACTTCTCTACCGTCTTTCAAGAGACAACTTAAAACATTTTTATTCACCAAATCTTTCCCATCACTTTAAATTGCTTTCTCATATTTGTGTACCGTGTCCTAGAAGCTACTTAGCTTATGCCACGTTAATCAGTACGTTCTACTACTACTATTACTACTACCCACGTTGTGGCAACACCACATGAACGGTGTGATCAAACCCATGACATAGTTATGTATTTCAAATTTCATCAAAATCTATTCAAAAGTTTTGGGGTCAATGTTGGGCTAGTTACTGCAAAAAGTAACCAGTTACAGTTACTAGTTACTCTCCTAAAAGTAACTAATTATTCTACTTAGTTACTTTTTTCCTGAAGTAATTAGTCAATTTACAAGTTACATTCAAAAGTAACTGCTGAGTTATTAGCTATCACACACATTACTGCAATCTGAACAAATTTAATTCTGACCCTTCTGCATCAAATTTCAACAAAAATGGTAAGTTTTGTTAGCTAAACATAACAGCAGCATCATGACATACAAGTTGAGTAATGAACTAGTCACGCTTGCAGCACGACTGTCATGATTCATGAGTATCGTTCATTCGTTCATTATTGCAGGCAGGGGTTCAGCCTACTCTGGACCCCAGCGCTGAGACCTTATGTTGGTCCAATGTGCTAGCCCAGGAGAGAAAGGGAATTGATTGTTGTATGCGAATGTATGCATGGCATGTAGGGTAAAGGAGGGCTTGAGTAGGAGTGAACAGCTTGTCAAGTATTTCTACAGTGCACCCCTACAGGAGTGGCCTACTGTCTGGCTAAGCCCGGACTGGCACTTATTCAGCACCAGCCACAGGAATTTGCCACATCTATCTGCTTCAGCTCACGTCAGCACGGCTAACACCTTGAAGCTACTAATCAAGGCGTCTGCAACGGTCACCGTTGAATCCTCTTTTTCCTGCCAGGGATCATCTCCATGTTTATCATGTGCATAGAAATTATTAGAAATAATTCTTTGGTAGGCGGACACGCCCGGATTGAGGCGCGAACACCGGCCACTGAGTGCGTCATGCTCTACTGCACATGGCGCCCGAGTGCTTTAACCACTCGGCCACATGGGCAGGTCAGTCATGAGTGTCAAATAAGATTCCTGCTGACTGTGAGCATGAGCAGCAGTTCACAGTGCTCGTTTCTTGAGCCAGTTGTTGCGTGGTGTAAGAATCTGTCCTCCAATGCTCTACTGGCACTACTTGACGGGAGGCCTACATTCTGCATGAACACGTGCTTGACAAGGGATGACGCTGGAGGATTGATACATCGTGTGTGCAGGATCACTAACAACAAGATCTGCTGCAGACTGGACACTGCTGGCTGCATCACCTCCAGCATCATAAACGTACAAGTGGCTGCTGCGTTCGTCACAAGTTACCGATGTCATAGTGTGAGCTGTGTTGTCCTGTGTGTTCAAAGCGTTGCTTGCATCATCATGTACTTAACTGAGTTAAGGTTTTACATCCCACCCGAAGGTAATTTCGGAGACGCTCTTCCCAGCCTAAGTACTGAAAAACCAAAACAAACAACAAAAGCAAACACGCATCCATAACAAATATACTACAACACAAAATAAAACCAAAAAACGAAAGCCAGGATTGGTCGCCTCCTACAACCTCCGGCCTGGAAACAGAGAGGGCCTATTCTGGTTTCTGTGCTTCATAAATTTGTCACTTACATATTTACATAGACACTTACTCACTTATTTAGAGCCCCGAGACCCACACGAGGTGCATCAAGTACTTGACACAACCGCTATCAACTTCATTCTCAATCCAGTGTATGCTTGTAACAATCAAATCATCCTTTGCTTCATCATCCTTTGCTTCAAAAAATCCGAAGGATTTCCTGACGCCAGCAAGTACAGCGTACAGCATCAGCCAGTGGGCCTACACCACGTGAGCGAACTGCTGCAGAGAATAGATCGCTGGCACAACGACTTCCATTAAGCATTTTATCTTCAGTGTGTCTGGTGCCTTGGCAACTAGATCCATCACCTTTGTGTACTCGGCCATGAAAGTGATTTCATTTGAGTTGAAGAACTGCCACAGTAAACTTCCACAGGTGGCCTTCTATGCAACCTCGGACTTCTCCACTATTGAAAATATATCTTTCTTACGACATAAAAAATGAATTTCGTCTGGTTGCATGAGGCAAAAGTAACAAAAAAGTAACATTCGACTTGAATTACTAGCTACTTATAAATATAACTACACTGTGTCTTTAAAAAAGTTCCCACCATTAAACTCTCTGTAGACTAACGTTGTCAAATCTTAACCGATTTTCATAATTTTTGCACTGTGGGAAAGCGTAAAAAATTTGCTACAAAACCCATACGACACTATCCATCTCACCTTAGACATGTTGCTACACTACCTTGGGAAATTAAAAATTCAAATTTTCTGTTAAGATTTGACAAAGTTAGAGAAAGTTTAATGGTGAGAACGTTTTTGGAGACACAGTGTAGTTACCTACAGGAAGCACATTATGAAATATGTAACTAGTTACTGGATTAGTTACTTCAACTAGTTATTATGCAATTGATCAAGGCCACGGAGATGTAAAAATTTAGTTATTCCCATTACTTTGACTATTGACAATAGCTACCATATAAGCTAAGATAACCAGGAAACATTCCAACGTTATCAATGGTACAACACCAGTGCATAACTGAATTACTAGATCTGCATTACGAGTAACATAAGTAAGTAAACTGTCAGGACAATGGCAAACATATAATATAAGGCACTGAATTCCAGAAAGACGGAAGAATACAACCAGAATGGAACAGTGAAATGGTCACAACAAATAAGCTACACACCGCATGAGCTTCAGTGAATTTATTGTCCGTCTCTGTTTTCTTCTGTAATAGTGCAGCACTGTTGAGCTGGCAGCTGCAGAACCTGATGTACGTTGACATGTGAGGCAGCTACAACAGAGCATTGACACAGTCCGCAGCGCCATCTCAAATCATCTCAATGAACTGATTATGTACAGTTGGCAATTCACTAGATTTTAAATATTCACACTCTACAATCAAGGACAAAGAAATGACATCTGAACAAACTCAAAAACTGTAGTCACTTTCCAACCCAATCCATGACCTAAGTTCAAAAATTCATCAGTGCAATCTAGCTGAGTATGCATTCTGCAAACAAGTCGGTACAATATACCTACATTAACCGAACTGTCACCATACCTAACAAAACGAACATTACAAGAATATATCACTGATAAAACATGGACCCAATTTTCCTTCATTACCAGCAACTTCATAACATAAATCAACAAAACACATATAAAGCAGTTAAAGCTAAACGTAAGACAGCAGACACTATGCTCTGCTTCTTCAACTGAAATGGCTGTTCTTGCAACATGGCAATTGATGCTTAGCTACCATGTGCTTCCTGCTGCAGGCAAACGGTTCTGGGATATGCACGTCACTCTGGCATCACTTCACAGTCAGGTGACACTGACCTTTATCACCAGTCTCATGGACCTGTCTAGCTATAAAGCGAAAACAATGTTTATTACTTTCACCGTGTTAATCTCGGCCAGTGGCGGATCCGGAGGGGGATGCATACCCCCACCAGCATATAACAATTTTTTGCACGTGAAAAATACCGCCAGTAACCAGCTTAATAGAGCATCTGACTCTTTTTCCGCTGACCAAGTACCAAGGGGTCGTCCACTCACTGCCTAAATCTTATAACCTACTGGACTAAACCTGGAATGTTAGGTGGCCAGGCGTTTCATAGCCTGGTAACAACTTAAACTGTACCAAACTTAACAAAGTACACTGACAGTGCATTTACAGTGTGACAGAACATGTTTCAACAGATTTATTTGCAGATCATTTCTGATCACAACAACAAAACATTTGACACACTTATCTAAAAACTAATTTTGGCCCATTGTTTTGACTGTCTACACCACTGACGTAGTCTTCAAGGCCTGACCGTGGCCTCGAGAATCCATATTGACAAATTTTTGTGGCTCTGGTGTCGACCGTCCTGGCCTCGGTATTTTGGCCATGATTACATATATGATAATGATAACAGTAAAAGCTGGAAAAAAATTATTAATTACTACCTTAATTTTTATACCTACAAAACCACACTGATTCACATACCGTAAAAATTCGAATTTAATACACACACTTGTATAATATGCACCCCCAACTTTGACGGGAAAATCGTGGCAAAACTTGAGTTGAGCTGTATAATATGCACCTGTTCTATGCAACACGGTACAGAGTTGTTTACTAACACAGATTGCTTTACTGGCGACAAAGGTGACGTCACTCGGCGGTAACCATGCAAATCTTAGTCTGCACGGCGTATGCGAGGCACCCGCGGTGCATGTAACGAACGCCCCTGGATGTTCAGACAGGTGGACGAAATTTGGGGCATAGTCCAAAGCTTCCAAGCAGCTTTGGACGTGCGACGATCGTTAACTAATTACCGTCCATTCAGGCAATGCAACGCCGCCGCCCGCGGGACATTACGTAAACAGAGTGATTAGGAGCAGTCGACCGCCCCCGCCGTGTCTAGACGGGAGAGTATTCTGGCGGAGAAAGCAAGAGACAGCAGACGAGCATGATGGCCGTGGCAGTTTATCTACTAGACAAGCAGCGATGTCATCTGTGGGAGGGG
>Ga0209780_1002532_pt1 | contig 13039 bp, 9 predicted proteins | sample WorMetexBAHAMAS2_FD_187384 | JGI IMG/M metagenome (GOLD analysis project Ga0209780, IMG submission 187384) | Marine gutless worms symbiont microbial communities from Max Planck institute for Marine Microbiology, Germany - Inanidrilus exumae... | ecosystem: Host-associated > Annelida > Digestive... | reverse complement strand
TGTGTGGGGACCACCCTCGAAGGGCATTTGGTGGTCTTTATCACTGTGCAAAATTTGGCTGGAATCGATACAGTAGTTTTGATAATCTGCACGTTTTTCGATTTTGCGAGTTTGGCTTGAAAACGCCTATTCACGCACCAAAATTTGGGGTTTTAGGGGGAAAATATAGGAAGGGGTGGGGCGATATTGACCCCCAACGAACCCGTTCTTATTTTGGGGGGTTTACACGTCTGTGTCCAATTTAGTGAAAATCGACGAAGAAATGCGACCGTGAGAGTGTCCACAGACGGACACACGCACACGCACAGACGCAAAACGATTTTATTATCTGTCCCATGCTATATGCTATAGCTATGGGGCAGATAAAAATCGAGTGCCTTGTTTCTTCGAGATATAGTGTAGAATTGTAAACGAAATGAATGACTTCAATGTCACAGTTAGTGTCTCCCTCCTACCTAACCAACCAAGATGGGGACAATAAATGTCTTTGAACAATAATCTTGTGTTTTCAATGATTTTTCATCGTCCGTCGAATATAACGAGTACTAAAATTATTGGATCTAATTATATACTGCCCTCCTTTACATCTGGCCATTTTCAACATTTTGGATGCATGTACTTTCTAAGAAAACTTATAATTTCCCATTTTCATCTGCTACGTCATTTTTATGGAGACAAAATATTAATATAGCAGTGCCTCTTTTCATTCAGCTTGAACATTCTACAAAAGTTTTTATTACACAAAACGAAACTGTGGACAGATAAAATAATTTCAAATATATACGGAACGTTCGAGACATGCAGGAGATTACAGTACATGCAGAAATCCATTTACCGATTCCATCAACACATCATGCAACATGTCACGTGTTCAACAGTATGTTCATCGCTACTCAATACCACAGAATGAAACTACGGTTGCCTGACAATCTATATAAATGTCAGAACGAACAAGTGGCCAAAGAATTTCGACGAAAGGCCGCATCGCAGGGGCGAATTTTTTACGGAGGACAACGTGATGTGACTCTAACCAGTCTGGAGCACTGCAGCCGGATGCCGCAGTCCCGTCAGCTGCCGTAATGGTGCTGATGCCGCTATTGGTGTTTTGCTGCATGCAAAGTGTTAGTGACTCGCAATACTTTTTAATGGGCCAGACAATCCCACAAAATTGCCCTTTCCCGTGGGGGATCTCCACCCCCATCTTCACATGGTTCCTTGTGCTCACCCGAGTGGCTGTAACCCCTTGTGCCCACTCCAATCGGCATTTCGATCTGTTCAGTCGTTTCCGCATGACTCGCGAACGTGACCAACAGACACACCTGTAGCAATAGGCCGCATCTAGCTAGCGAAGCAGCCTAAAATGTAACGAGAAAGTCCTCACACGAGGCTGCACCGACCACTTCAGCACACAGAACTCAACAAGCAAACAACTAGAGCAACAGCACTCGGTGGAGCGCAAACCTCTTCCATGCCACACGACACAGTGTCGTTACCGTCCGCATTTTCCGGCACTACGCCGTAACTGGTTTTGTTTTTCAATCAAACGATTAGACCAACTTGGTTCATGGAGATCAATGCGCTATCGCTAAGCCAAGCTAGGTGGACAAACGACACAACATCACAGATCTCTCATCCACTTGGTCGAATATCGACGATGACGTTCGGTAGCGGCAACATCATTACTTAAACCGATGTCACATTTGCGATTTTTGTCGCGCAACTTTATCGCGCAACAAAATCGCACACGCTGCAACCGCAACAAATGGCATAAACAAACGTTGCTTCAGTGCCACGTTTTCCTCTTTACAACCCTCCTTGACAAACTAGGCGCGCAAGTTGTGAAATTGCTCCCATATGTTTATCATTCTTGAGCTGTTAACTTCAGCGTACGCTTTTGATATGCAATAAAGTTTACTGAAACCAAACCATTCAGACAAAAATATCATCATCAGAGTCACTACAAACCGCGTTTTTACGCGATTTGTTCCGTTTGCAACATGCGCAGTTGCATGTGGCGATTTTGTCACACAACAAAGTTGCGCGACAAAATCGCAGGTGTGACGTCGGTCTTAAGATGCTGCGGCTGCAAAGACTAGTTTCAGTTGACTGTAGAACGTCAGAACAGTCGACGGCGCTCGTTTCTTACCCAGCCATTGTCGACAGGCAGTCACACTCGACACGAATACCGTCTATAGTAACACAGACCAGTAAATGCTTTATTTTTTTATCATTTTAATACACGAGGAGCACTGAGTGATCAACAACAGTGTCTCCGCATTTTACCGTATTATACCCGAGATGTCGCCACATGTTGGTAACTAGAGAAGCCGTCACTCAAGGTCGCCCCGACCACTATGTTACTTATTTAACGTTTCCACTTCGGCTCTGCTTTTCAGCCGATCATGCCTTTTTCTCGCCCCGTAACGTACATGCATAGTCGAAAGTGTTTTTCCTCCTGTGAATTTCCCCCACTGCCTGTAGACCTTGACCACATAAAATGACCTAGATGGTGTTACCGTGAACCGGCATGCCAGATTATCCGGGAAGTAGGTCAGTTCGTTCTAAAGTCATCATCCAGACAGACAGACACACAACCAACCGACTGCTCTATCTGGACCATAAAGTAGTCGGTAAAAGGTGAATTTTAATATCTTCGTCTCTTTTACGTACACGATATCAGCGATACCATCGGTATTTCAGTGCCAGAATCGTAAAAAAAGACGCGGCTTCTGTCAGTAGGCCTATCTGTGTGACCGACTGCCTCAACAATACGCCGGGTAACGTGAAGCGCAGTACGTCTGCACGGCAGACACGGATTGACAGCACATCAATCAGCTCATCACTCACTTTGACTCCAGGTAAACCATCCTCTCCAGGCAAACCGGGAAGTCCCTCGGATCCTGGCAAACCTGGAATCCCACGCTCGCCTTTCTGTCCAATCGGACCGACATCGCCTTTTGGTCCCGGCAAGCCAGTTACACCCGGTTCCCCGTGCAGTCCGGGTTTTCCAGGCAGGCCTGGATCACCCTTTACACCGGGCTCTCCAGGCATTCCAGGAGGCCCTGGAGGACCACGCAAGGTAGAACTAGTACCGAAATGACTATTAACCGCCGAAAGACCCTAAAACAGTAGTACAAACACTGCAGCTCAAACAGCTTAATTTGCGATCTTAGATTTCTGCATATTCCTCGTACAGTGCAGTAAATATGTTCACAATATTATTTATACTCTAATAATTAATTCTTCTCCAAATAACATAATATCAAACTAATTTTACTCACAATCAGGAAAGTTAACGAAACTGTATAAATGTACACTGTTCAGATAACAGTCATTCTAGCTACGTCTTTGTTCAATCAATCAATCAATCAATCAATCAATCAATCAATCAATCAATCAATCAATTTATTTGTCAATCAATGAATCAAACATAAAGTAATTACGACAGTAAGTATGTATAATACAGGACAGCACACCAAGGAAGATCTGAATCTTCAATTATTAATGCCCTCCTCCAAAAAACAAATTGATAAAATCAAAAACACATAGGCCTACCATTCAGCATCATTTTTGCACACTCAATTATATCCTACTATCAATTTAGTACCGGTAATCAACCACTACTAGATTATAAAGTAGCAAAGCCTCGTATATGTCTTATCGAAAAAAACAATGACAAAAGCTGAACAAACAATTCTGCAGGTAGTTAAGCGACTAACTGACCGGCGGTCCGCTTGGACCAGGCATTCCTGGCTCCCCGGGGTAACCTTGAGGACCGCGATCTCCCTGAAAATTACATTTCAACTGCGTACAACGATATGACTCTGACAACACGATCAGCGTACACCAGACAGCGTGGCCAGCACCAGCAGTCATCAGAGAACAACTAAGCGATCGTCACGACAACAAGAGTAATACACAGCTAGCATGCACGTAGGCGTCACAAAACGAGGCAACTGAGTCGTTTGATTTCTGTTCAGTTAATGTTGTTTGTTACTGAAAGCAAAAACAGCATTGTACATTCACTCATGAAATCTGATTTTACTGGCCCGCCTACACATAGTGTGTGGAGGGGCAGACTAGCAACGATTGCTAGTGTCTGGCGTCGTCGTCACATATGCAACGTAACTCATCAGGGGGCAGCACGCGATGGCGGGCCAGTACTGTTACGTCTCGTTACGCCTTGTATTTATTTGTATTGCTACTATAGTGCGACCGCGAATTCGCCGCGAATTTTGCGTTTTCAGCCTCAAATTGACCGCGATTTTATCCAGTTTTGGGCGCAAAAAATGTACAGCCTAGTCATGAGGACGAGCAGCAGGAAACAGTGACGAGTGAGTCAACCGTGCTGTATTTCAATAATGCCCGCTGATGACGTCAACAGTCGCTGACCTCCAACCAGCACGGTTGACTGAGCAGGGAAAAGCACTGGATACTGCACGGTGTCGTGGCCTGAGGGACACGCCCACCGTGCTGTAAAGCTTCAAAATTAACACGGCCCTTTTTACTTCTAAGTTTAAACGTATTAAACATTATTATCGGTATTTTAAGTTGTAACGTCAACTGTCAACAGCAAATATTTTGCTCTACTGATATGTAACCCACGCCCATAATGAGAAACAAATAAAATAATCAATAACTGTCATAATATACTGGCTAAGACACGACAATATGACAAACTGATGTGACGACTCAGAAATAAAACGGTCTGCCTTACACACTGAATTTCTCTGCTACATATTTTCTGTATACAATAATGGTGTTATTTTATACATACTAATAGGCCTACTGCACATGTTCCACTGGCATGCAGTATATACATAACGTCAATGCACAATGTCAAAGTTAAATATTATACTCATTTGCACCTTCAAAACAACTTAATGCTCCTATATTACTTTTATAACATGTAACTACAATACATAACCAACCAACGACTACACGTATCTAATAGAAGCCAATTCTCTGGACATACCGGTAGACCAGTATCTCCCTTTGCACCACGCTCCCCCTTCTGTCCCGGCAATCCCTGAATAACGAATTTGCAAACACAATAATGATTCATAGACGAAGGCAAAAGGCTGAAGCCTCAGAAGGCTCAGTACGAACGCACGCAGCAATAATACCTGGTGATACGCTAGAAATATGTTTTCATACTGCTTGGACAAGAGTGTTTTTGGAGTGAAGATTGTGAATTTCATCTGTTTGTCATTATTGTTCATTTGTACGTGTTTTACTGTTTATGGCATCTTAGTGACCTTCAGATCCTTTGTCTTCTTCACTAGTAAATAAATAAAACTCGGTGAGTTACTATACGCCGTGTTAAAAGGAGGCTCAGATCACAAATATGAGAAGTTCTTCCGTATTCTTGCCCCAAATCTGTTTGGGACTTTTTAGCTGGCCTCGGTAACAGTTCGGCTTATCCTATCTAATGTGCATTTATGAGTTTGTGTGTAACATTTGTGCATAGTGGCTAAACGCTTCATTAAACGATTCTTAGTACGAGGGTTATGCTGCAAACTTTTTGCAGTATTTCTGTAACCATTTGATGGCTTACATCAAGTACTTCTTACTTACCTACTTACTCACTTACTTCAAATGCGGTTTATTTTCAGTGGACGGTGGTATTCGCCACGGCCGGCCATCCGAGCAGTTGCTGAGCTCTCAAACATTGTTACAAAAGGTAGGTATTATCAACCGGGTGCGTTGCATGTTAATAAAACTGAACTCTCGACGTCGACGTTTACAGCAGTGACCGTCACCGTCACAGATGGAGACAAAAATTTTCACAAACTAGACTAAAGTTAACTAGATGCATGGCAAAGCCCAGCGTGAGCCCGCCCGGCATTCTGTTGTTCTAAACTGTAAGCTCGTGCCGCTACATAACACGTGCCAAAGCTTGCCTGCTGTCTGTTATATAACGTCCATGTGGTAAGGCTGGCAGTGTCTCCCAATGCGAAAAATTAGGGGGTGGTCAAAAACTCGCCAACCGTTCTTAGTCCTTTCTGAACCAAAGTTCACCAAATTTGGGGAACAAGTAGGGGAGTCCTATAGATTGATAATTTTTCCGATTGCTGATTTCATGTTACGTTGCAGAAATATGTTCAGTCTAAGTCCGAAGTCGGTCCCCCAAAAAAACCGTTTTTTGCCTCCAGCCCGTGGGGGGAGGGGTAAATGCCCGGGGGAGTTCGGACCAATTTTTTCAAATAGCAGTCATAAGTGAATATGTGTCCAAGTTTGTTTGAGATCCGTTCAGTGACCTCATAAATTATGCGTCGAAAAAAAGGAAGAAAAAAGAAAAAAAGAAAAAAGAAGAAAGAAGAAACCACAGCGGTTAAATACAAGCCCTTCGGCGTCGCGATGCCGTGCGGGCTAACACGACTTTCAAACGACACGCATGCTGCATCTCGCCGTCTCCGCTGCGACAACAGAGCCTCTTCTGGCGTTCGTGCATCCCGTGCAACTGTGAACTAAATAAGCTTATATTACAAGTAGAATTTTTACAGCGTTCAGCGTTATCGACCAATATGAGGGTGAAAATAAATACCTGTGTTCCAGGAGGTCCAATTGGACCCTCAAACCCTCTTTTTCCTGGTTCTCCAGGTTGCCCTTGTGGTCCTCGCGGTCCCTGTGCATCATATCAAACTTCATTAAGCCACGTTCTCGTTACCGTATTACATATATTATTAATTGTGACTAATGTCCACAAAATTTGATTTGATACGGCACGTTGCAACTGATGTAAAAGTAGAGTGGCCGAAAAGTCAACGCCCTCTTCCTTACTAAATGATATACAGGCAGTAAACGCGGCACGGTGACGGTGTACGTAGGCTTGACGTCACTGACAAGACCTCTCAGAAGCCAAAACAAGTCTCCGCTGCTGCTGACAGACCCGCGCGACGCAGTGCCCCAGGCCCACCGTGTTGTACACAGATGTCGACGGTCAGTGTGATAAACTGTGACCGAGACCGTCACCAGTTTACCACCTTGACCGTCCACCTAAGTTGACAGCATCCGAGACGATCAGTCATTCCAGAGATATGGTTGGTGCCCACCAAAATTTAAATGGTTCACGTGACCTCAGACGTAACCACACCCCGTTCGGGGATGGTTTGCCATCCGTGGGCTAGCACTTGTTACCGTCAACCTACCTACCAACCTTGAAGTATTTATATCCACTTACTGTGAAAATATGAAAGGCGATAACAAAATGTCGAAATGGGGTGGTTTGGGGTAGTTGTGATCACTCAAGGTCACTGGAAATAGCAATAATCGATAGAGCACATATGAGTTCCTATTAGCGTTCCATAGTAACTATGTCGTTATTTTGCACCGTTTCTAAGATATAGCGAGATATTGGTCAAATCGCCGTTTTAACCTACCCCCCTCTATTTGACGCCCCCGTTGGGGTTACCCCGTTGGAATTTCGCCGAGATTTTGGCGTCAGAAAAGTAGAGTCCATAGGCTATTGTATGGCGTTGTTTGCGTGATCCTATGTTTAGCCGTTTTGGTACAGTGCCGGCTTGTAAAAAACAGACGGACAAACAGACGGACACAAGACGACAGCAAATGCCGCGCTAGCATTGCGTCGCGCGGGTAAAAGTAGAGAACACATTATTTTAATGTACTGCTAACATAATGACCAAAATTATTGTCAATGATGAATATTTGAAGCGACATCATAGTAAGAAACGTACAAATCGTTCGTAAAAGTTGTAGATAATTTTACCAGCTAACAACTGGCAATAATGTTTATTCGTAAAATGCAAATTAGAATAAATACAGCGTCGACATACCGGCCGCCCTAGCAAACCATTCTTTCCTGGTAGACCCTGTCAAAATAATACAATACATTATGAAAAATCTGCAACAGTATTGTTAGATAAAAAGGTTGCTTGGAAATGTCATTCTATATTATTCAACTTTCATTCTCTTTTTTGTCATTGGTAAGCCTCCTAATCTATAGATACATGCAGAAACATTAAGTGTGTGCACGTAACTAGTGCTATGATGTCGCAAGCCGAAAGATATCGCGTAAACGCGCTCTTCCTCGCCTGTCCCTTCCCCCTCCTCCTTTCTCTCTTCCCCTCTCTCTTTTACAGTTCTCTTCCGTCCCTTTTACATCCACACAGCTCCCTTTTCCAGTCCTTCCACTTCTCATCCCATTAACCTTCTGATCCTCCCATACCCATTCCTTACCAATTTCGTTCCTATCCAATTAACACATATAACCTTCAGTCATATTGTAGATCATATGGCGGTTATAATTTTCAAGCACGATAACGTAACAAAATGTGCAATAACCACCTCGATTCCAGAACGACCTTTAATGCCCTGCAAACAAACATAAGCTTACCTGATAATGTCAAGGCAAAATTATCGCAATCATATACCACATTTTACATGCTGAATCACAAAGTACTGTAATACACAGCACGTTTAGGCCGGTCTATATTTCAAATACTACTACTATCCACTGAAGTGGCCTCTTGGCTTAGCCGTAACGGCCTTGGGCGCATCAACGAAGCTACTCTACGGCGAACCCGGTTAGAACTGAGATGGGTGACCGCGGCTATACCGTATTGGTATGTAACAGCCACTATAATATAATACCATCACACTGATAAATTACTCTGATTGCCCATTTCTAAATCTCCTGCAGTTGGTCCGAGTGGGTCTTGGTTAATAGATGGTGCCAGACTGGTGCAGCGTATTCCAAGACAGGTTTAATCACAGCAATGTAAAAATGGACTAGTTGGGCCGGTGGGACTTCCGCACGAGCTTCTTTAAAAATATAGTCGCTGTGTTGCCTTTGAGCCACTCAACTCAGCCTCATGCCCTCGGCGGGATGGAAAATGAGTAAATGAGTACCGGCCAAAGGCAGCGGCAGTAACCTGCGGCTGGGAAGATAACCGTAGGTTAGGCGTTGGACTGGCCATACGTTAGAGACTCTGTGGCATACCCACCTGCGAGCTCCTTGGCTCAGAAAGGGAAATAAGGACCCCGTCTACACTCCCGTACGAGTACGACGCCCTTTACCTTGTCTTACTTTAGTGGTCCTGGTAGAGTAATCGGTCAGTCTGTGTGTGGGTGTCCAGATAATAACTTTCGAACTAAATAACCAGCCTGCCAGACAGAATGGTTCACCTTGGCACTATCTCAGTCAGGTCGAAGATGAAGGTGATAAGTCAAAGTTCACGGTCACCGGAGAAAAACAAAATCTCAGCAAATGTTGGGATGGCCGTCTGGAACAGGACATCGTAAATAAGTTACAACCAGCCGAACCAATGGGATAAGCCGGAACTGTTACCACGATCGGTTAAAGATATATCGAAAGTGGTCGGTGCTACCACGATTGAAGGCTTTCCAGTTGTGTAAAAGTGAATGTTCATCAATGCAAACGCTTCAATTGCTCAGAATGCAAAACCGTTATAGTCTGACATTCAATTATTACAACAAAAAGACCAGAAAATAATTCACACCTCAGATCCAAAAATTAACAAAAAAATCGTGATGGATTATGCGAATTGTTTTTAGTTGCCAAAAACAAGACACTTGGACGTATGTAGATACCTTTTCACCTCTCTGACCAGGAAGGCCGTCAATTCCAGGTAGTCCAGGTGGACCCGGCTTCCCAGGATCTCCTGAATCTCCCTTGAATAAACCACACATAGTTTATATCATGCCTGTTGGTACATGCAATGAAATAACTATGGAACAAAAACGTTCCATACAAATGACTTAATTTGACACCGCTTCGTTTTTCACTCGATACAATTCATTCTATAAATGTTGTTATATATAAAATAAAATGCTAAGTGTCAACTTAGTTCTTATATTGATATTTGTAATTAACAACACAGTGCCGTGCCTAATTAGCTAACGTACCGGTATATGATTCTATGATTTACCAGCAACAAAAACAAAATCAAAACGATAAACTACATAAAAATATATTAACAAAATGTTAATTTTCGTTATACAGAACGGAAGAAAATCTAGGGTTAGGTCACCCAGAATAACAACAAAGCCTGGTAATAAAAGTGGTAAACTACATAAAATATATAATTTATTCAGTGCATGTGCACGATATTATGACAGCAGCATACCTTGAGAGTTATGATTTCATATAAGGCACCCTAAAACATAATAAACAATAAAAACAATAATATTGCAATTTAACAGCATCCTAAGTAAGTAAGTAAGTAAGAAAAAAATTTGATTAAGCGCCATAATCACTCAGTAGAATGAATCAGAGGCGCTGAACAAGTCGCTAGGGGCTATTAAATGCAGACTGAAAAAGATGGGTTTTAAGATGTTTTCGGAAAGTGTTTAAGGTTTGAGATGAACGAAGAGTAGAAGGGAGAGAATTCCAGACTGTTGGAGCTGCAATATGAAACGAGCGTGAACCAAAATAAAGATTAGTGCGAGGGACGTACCAGTTAGCGGAGGAGGAATCGCAAGGTGCGAGAAGGAACGTAGGGATGGAGGCGTTCAGACAGATATAATGGAGTACCGTACCGGTGTGTAATACTTTGTAGGTAAGGGAAGCTAACTTAAACTGTATCTGCCATTTTACAGGAAGCCAATAAAGTTGCCGAAGTGTGTCCCGTGAGGATAGTGATGGCTGCTGTAATACAATCCTCAGAACATCCTGAGCATCCCCAGAGCGTAAGGAATTCAAGCAAAATACCTTCTGTACTACGTTTATGAAATTTATTCCAATTAAGTGTTAACATATTGCGTGATCGTTATGTAATAAAATTGCAACTAATAATCTAGCCGTTTTACCTTTATTGTGATAACTTCAGCAAATCCCATCGTTCCATCATTTAGTCTGACAGACCTCTTAATTGACTGTGCAAAACAAACAGAACAATTTAACGTCAAACAAAGCCAGCAGAAAGTAGTAAGAATGCACGTAATGTACATAGAGCGATATATTAGTCATAAATTGTAAGCTTGAAAGACGTGTGCTGAACACTTAAATCCGTCAGTCGAAGAGTTACATCATAACTCAGCATATCACATGTGTTTCGTGATGATAATTTTTAATTTACTTCTAATTTTTGCTATTTTTTAGATAATTTGGCTTATATGTCTTTAGCTAGGTTGCGTGCACTTCTTTTTCTATATTTCATCTGCAGTTTTACTAAAGTCTAAGAACGACTGAAAAATTTAATAGCTTTGACAGCAATGAAGCAATTAAGTTTGCATGAAGTAGGCCTACGCCAGTTCTTCGGTCATCATATACAAAATGTAACCACAAAGGCAGCAAGCTCTCTCTACACCCTGAAAACACCAAAAGCACATGGTTTATAAGATAAGGCACTCTGGGGAGTGACACGGGCTACCCTCAATGCTCAAATAACCTATGCAAGTCCCTAATAAAGGGGATTTATAAAATCCGACGATACATCAAAGCTTAAAACCATAATCTCCTAGGCATGCCATTATGCCTATCTTCCAGTAAATTTTCCCTCCTTTGAAGAATTACTGAACAATAATGATGAAACTCTTTTCAGATTTACCTTACACAATTCTCAGCATATCCTGTGTCAACTCCTTGCTCCGCCCTAACAAACTGGCTATACAACCTCCGTGCCCGCGGTCATGGACTCTCCGTACCGGAACTACAATTTGAACATCTATGTAAAAACTTTATTTATCACATGCTGTACAAGAACCTTTATTAACACTGTCGTAGGTCTTACGTAAGTTGTTTTGTGTGATGTTGTCTTATCACTGTTTTGTATTTCTTACTTATTTTATTATTTAGCGCTTACATAATATGTATGTATGTGTATTTCACAGTAAATTGTTATCAACTTTGCGTCTGTCAGAGTTTTTTTCAATAAAGAATCTACTGCTACTACTACTACTGCTACAAGGTCCTCGGATCTAAATCAAATTTTGCCCGCCGGTGGCACTTACAAGAAAGTTCTAAATGTCAAGCTCCTTCGAAATCGGTTAAGTGGTTTGAGAGACGATGGTCGGTCGTCAGTTCGCCATCTCCCACCACTTTGTCACTAACGTTACTATCACAAAAGCCGTGATATATAACATCTTTAATATAATAACCTTGCTGTTTGTGGCTGCACTGTCATAAGCCGGAGCTTCATAAACGTCAAGCAGAGTCGCACGGTCACCTTTCTCACCCTACCAGCACAAAACAGCTATCAGTCTTTAGAGAAGATCATAATATACGCATGTCTGTGATGGTAACTTAACGCTACTCAACGGCAGCCATAAAAGTGAAAACACTTCCGGGACGTCCCCAGTCCAAGGGTAAGTTTTATCCACGACGGAATGCACACTGTACAACACTCACTGTTAAGCAGATAGCACTGGAGATTTGTGCAATGTAGTAGACAGCGAAGTAGAAGCCGCGGCGGACAGTTATTTAACTTATTTAGTGCACGATTGAAGCTCAAGTCATGAAAATATTAGAGATTATTTCCTTGGAAAGTACACTCATTCAAAAATGGCTAGTTGTAATGCAGCATAATATAAAAATACAGCCAAGACTTTATGTATACTCTTTGTACAGTATTTAAACTGGACGACGAATGCGAAATCATTAAAAACGACATATGCGAGGCAGTACTCGCGTGTAACCCGCGCGGCATAGCAGTGACGCCCCTAGCGAATAACTAAAACAAAACTGAATACTGATCGCCCCACAAAATTCAGTACTGATCCCCACAAGGTCTAGCAGTGGCGAACGTAGCTAAACTGCTGATCGACGAAGAAATGTACATCTTTGCCCCTCTTAAACTCCGGAGTTACTGGACCGACGTCTACCAAATTTTTACACAATGTTGCCAGATCATCGCAGATAAACCTTTTGAAATCGGAATTGCGACATTCCATTCCGTTTAGGAATGTCAGTCAAGGCAACGACTGGGTACGACGGCCCATTTCGCCCATTTTTAACCTTAAAATTGGTTGCCATGGCAACATCCCTTGAGCTAATCTAGTAATCTACATATCATATGGTGAAAATTTGGTGAAAATCGGTCCCATGGATTCATAGATG
>Ga0209780_1002531_pt1 | contig 13039 bp, 9 predicted proteins | sample WorMetexBAHAMAS2_FD_187384 | JGI IMG/M metagenome (GOLD analysis project Ga0209780, IMG submission 187384) | Marine gutless worms symbiont microbial communities from Max Planck institute for Marine Microbiology, Germany - Inanidrilus exumae... | ecosystem: Host-associated > Annelida > Digestive... | reverse complement strand
TTTGTGGGCATAACAGAAAGAAAGAAACTATATCAACCGGATGAATAGCCGAATGGCTATTGTTCCGGTTGCCGGATCAATAGCCAGTTGGCTATTTTCACGGTGACCGGATCAATAGTCACCGCGTGCGGTAAAACCGACAGTCTTCATTGTTACCCTCTGCCGGAGGTACCGAGCCTTTTCGCCTCCGGGCAAATTTGCTCCCAGGAGCGAATCGGCCAATAGGACCCTGGCCAATTCGTTCCCTGGTCCTTTCACTTCCTAACCAATTTGCTCCCTGGATCTTTTGGTTCCTGGCCCATTTGCTCCCTGGCCCTCTCGCTCCCTGGAACTTTCAGTGTCCAGAGCGAAATAGTCCGGGAACTTTTGTTCCCTGGAACTTTCGTTCATAAGTGTATTCGTTCCCGAGAATATTCGCTCCGGAACTTTTGTTTTGTTAGTACATGACATTGATGAAAGTAGGACACTCGCCCCCTGGACATCCACCCCCGGACAGGTGCCCCCAGACAGTTTTTTGGTTTTTGGTTATCTCTTGAGAGGCGTCGATTCTGTAGGCGATCAAAATTTGTTACTTCCCATAATAAGCGCAGTTGCCATTAACACATTGCTGGCATAACCACCCGTCACCCGTGACGTCCAGTAGTCTACATAGTTAGTGCAAGTGTTTGTTGGTCATATGTTGTGTGCATGATTCATTGTCAAGCCAGTGACAGAGTGACCAATAGTGCAATGCATTGTTCAGTCGTGCGTAACAAAAATATGCTCAGGCTTTGAGATAGCAGTTGTCATTCTGAATGTGCACAGATTTATTTAAGGTTGCTTGGCTTAAATTAGCTTGTTGCACTCCGCTGCATGCAGTACCTTTGTGTGTTGGCAGGCGTCCTGTAACAACCTGCTGGTGTTCATACCTTCCTGCTGAAAGACTTCACGTTGACACAACAATATGCATTCTCCAACATCCATATGAGGTGCGTGCACCACGCATGTACATATAGCATCCAGTGCTGCTGCTTTTTGTACAGTAGCAATGGAGGTGTTAAAAATGTCCCATGACTGTGTTGCGCGGTGGCTCAGTGGTAGGGCATTGGACTTGCAATTTACAGGTCTCGGGTTCAATTCCCGGTCGATCGGCTTTCATGTAACATAGGTCAACTCAGCCTTGCATCCCTCCGGGGTCGCTAAATCGAGTACGTGCTTCGGCTGGGGTAAAGGCGGGATTCTTACCTCTGTTGGGTGGCAGGTAACACTGCGTGATCCAATATGGCATGTGAGTTTCCTGTAGTGGTGAAGAGCTAAGTTGATGCTAAACTGCTATATACTGTTTACTTTGCTTACTTACTGTGGTAGCATCAGAAGGGGGATTACCCCAAACTACGCCATTTTCTACATTTTGCATTATTTTTTATATCTTTCTAACCAATGGGGATAGATACGGCGGCTCCGATTTAACACTCTTCTGTGACATATGGTGCCAACTAAAGAAGTCCATATTGATTAATACTTCAAATGTGGTAGATAGGTTGAGCATAGCAAGTCCTAGCCTACAGATAAAAAAGTACCCTGCGAAAGGGCTTTGTCGCGGTAATGTGGCACATTTTTAGGCTGCATTGCAGCAACTGATATAGCCTGTTGCTTCGTCTCTCTGCACTGCGATAGTTAACTTCTTGTTAGGTTGACTTTTTGAAAGCCGATCTCAGATGTCTGTCTGTCCGTGCATACGTAAACAAAAAGTTTATCTGATTTCAGTGAAATATGACGTGTAGGTAGAGGTCGATGAGTGATGCAGTATGACCCGATCCAAGGTCAAGGTCACGAGCCCTTCAAAGTTGGAAATCTGTTCGTTTTTAACAGCTGTCTTCTCTGCCACTTAAAACGACAGCTGGCAACTGACCACTGATTCTTAAACTAGGGCACGATATCTGAATTTGGTCTGGCCTGATTTTTGACATTCGGCCTAGTTTTTGTGTTACGTGGCTTTGAACTTGGCACAAACGTCAGTTGCGAAGAGTCGACCATCAGTCCCCATACAGGGCTAATTTTGTAACGTTGTACTTTATTCAGATATGTTACTAATTGAGGACATTCTACTTAACTTGCTAAATTCAGCTGGAGCAAATGCAATCTAAAAAATGTTAGTCTTTGTATATGTCGTTATTTTGCTTGTTTGATGTTTTCATGCTGTTATTTTTTGCTATTTTGCTTAGAGTTTTTGAGTGTGATGCACTTAATTGAGTGATTAATAGATCCTGAGCATGTTTCACACAGTTCTTCTAGACTTATGATGTTCGTTGAGTGCAGGAAACCAGGAATCTAAAGACAGGTCTTATGCTGACATTGGCTCTTGAAGATGGATGCTGTCACACATTCAAAGGAAAAAGGTTTCCCATTAAGCGGTCTGTATATTTGTCTGCAAACACGCTGAGCACGTTTAGTTAGAGGGCTCTAGTAACGCTTTGTGAATGTGGGTTACAGCTGTCAACTGCGGTTGAGTGATAGAATGCTGGATTATGACTCAGACATTGGTTCACTGTCTTCACATATGTCATTCCCACATTTTGAAATAAAGCACATTGCTTTATCTGGATAAGAAGTTAGCTATTACAGAGGGACTGCACGACGTACTATGTCAGTTGAAGTACAGTGCAACCCACTTAATCGCATACCATTTAATTGCATATCCCGTTTATTCGAATAAAATGTTGAAAACCAAAACCAAAATGCATTGTTTCTTGCTATAAATGCCCACTTAATTGCACTTAATTAAATAGTTCCACGTATTTGCATGCCAATATGCAAAAACGTTCCTGGTTAATAGAATAAGTTGGCTGCCAGTACGGACTGTGGTCTGTTTCTAAGGAGCCATCAGCACATCAAGGCTGACATGTCAGGCTGTATGAGGAAGGCACTTGTCTGTAATCTGATCTAGTCTCTGATCTGATGACACTCGATGACTGTAGAGCATTCGTGTGTGGGGGTGCTGCATATAGGCTAGTGTTGCAGAGGAGACGCTGGGCGAGGAAACACGTTGTAAATGGAGCTGTAGGTGGACGGTTGATGGACCGCAGTACAATCAGCGATCATTATTGCAGGTCAAAGACCAGTTTGCTTTCTAGGCTTGCTGCAGGCAGTCGAGGTCGTTGAGCTGTAGTGAAAAGATGGCTGCAACGCAGAGGCAAACGTTTAGCAACAGATGGCACCTGCACACATGTTCCTGCTTAATTGCATATCCCGGATAATAGCATGAAGCTTGGCTGAATGGCTCCTATGCAGTTATCTGGGTTACACTGTATTGTGAACTGCTGCATAGCTGTGTGAAAAATCCCAACTGAAAATGCCTGAATGTGGTGAGTGACCTTGAAGGTCGTTGGAATGGCTGCCACATATCACTTCCTATTAGTGGTCTGTACTGACAACATCTCTCTCTTGCATCTATGCCAAAATATTACCACAGGTACAGCGTGTTTGACTGCCTGTGACCGTCAGAAGTCACTCATTTTCAGTAACACAGTTGAAATTACAGTGTCTTGTACGAGCTGTATATGCTGTCTGTTTCATGTACTGTAAACATATCATAGTGTGAAATTTGCAGTGCCTAGCTTCACCCATTCCAAAGATATGATTGGGGCTCAAAAATTTAACAAATGGTCAAACAATTTTCACAAAAGGCCACATCACAGGGAGTGGATTTTTCCCAGGGAACAATATAATGTGACACCAACCAGTTGACAGCATTGCAGTTCGCTGCAGCAGTGGCGCTGTAATGCCGTTATTATTTTTGGTTGCAGCTTACAACATAACACTGAATCCTAATACTTTTTCAGTGGGCCAGACAATCCCAAAAAAATTACCCCTTCCCATGGACTATATCACCACTTAGTTCCTTGGGCCCACCTGAGTCTCTCACTTAAATGGCATGAGCGTGATTAACAAACACATACATACACACACAGACAACGCTACGTTGCGTAGCTCAGTGGTAGAACGTCGGTCTTCGGCCGGCGTACTTTCTCTGTCCTGCGCTCGACCTGTAGCTGACGGGTGACCACTTATGTGGGTAAATTGTCCGCTATGGGTCAACCAACCAGGCCAACTCAGCCCTTCATCCCTTCGGGGTCGATAGATGAGTAGTATGTTGCAATTAGATGTCTCTTACCTCAGTTAGAGGTGGCGCCATCTGGTGAACGCATATGAAGGAAAGGCAGACATGGTGTATTTGCAGGTAAAACTGTGTGATCCGTGCCTGAGCGCTTTGAGATATACATAGTATATAAAAGACGCTTCCTTTCCTTTTTTTCCTACTCCATCTGTAGCAATAGGCTGCATCTAACTATTTCTGCAATGTGACTTTAAAATTCGAAAATTTAATGCCAATAGGGCTATGGTCAATGTTTACCATCCTACCAAATTTTGTGGCAGTCGTTCGAGTTGGGGTTAGTTAGGGGTCTCTTAAGGTCACTGAAAATAGCACCTTTTGATAGAGCTTGCATGAGTGATGTCCCCTTCTTGCACCATTTCTGAGATATAGCAAGGTATTTGTTGAAAATCACCAATTTTAACCTACCCTACCTGTATTTGATGCCCCACTGGAGATGACCCCATTGGAATTTCGAGGTGGCCATTAGCATCAGAAAACTAAAAGTCGCTGGCTATCGTTTGGCATTGTTTATGTGATCTTCAGTTTAGCCATTTTCATAGCACACTGACTTGTGACAGACAGACAAAGGCCCACTGTATATACATTGTCATGCAGTAAAAATCGAATGTATTGGCTGCAGCATAACTTTCATTCCTTTAACACCGTTGTGTTTCACATTGGCTGTCTATGTGAAAATCAAGTATGCATGCATTGATGAAGCACGATTAAGTGTAAATATCTATGTAATCATTAGCTGTAATTTGGATGTGTGTTACGGGGCGTTTGGCTAACTCGGGTTTGCTTGAAAATGGCTGTTAGAGCAGCGTGTTTGTGTGCATATGATGCCAATGTGGAATTGTAACTGTTAGATTTTCACTTTTGGATTCAATTTTGTCTCAGCCAAACACCCTGTTGATGTGGCCTGGTCCGGAGGCAGAAGATCTTAAGAGTTTTCTGGCCAGACAGCGTCATCTTGGTACCACGGATGTCAAGTACACACTGGTCATTCTTGATGGCACATGGCATCAGGCACGCAGCCTTTATAATCAGAACAGCTTCTTACATTCGTTAAAACAGGTAAAACATTTTTGCAAGTGCTGCTTGTTACCCTGTCTTAACAATACTCCAAGATGTTATTTTTTGAGTCATAACCTAAGGCTTTTATCATTATCTATAATTTGCAGTGTAATTACCCGTACAGACGACAGTTGCAGGGATATGGTTTTCACAACCGTTTATCGGCGTCTGTCTGTTTTCTGCATTATATCTCAAATAACGGATGCAGCTAGGATCACCAAACGTGACCTACATATGTTCCACGATGAGTCCTGCAAGTCCATTTATTATGTGGGTCAAAAGGTCAAAGGTCAAAGTCAACCACAAAAACGGTGCTGGCGTGGGTCTTTGCACTCTTGTGAGTGCTGGCTTTTTCTAGTTGTTTAATGTTTGTTAGGGATGTGCCGGTTTCCAATTTTTCAAATTTGGCTGGAGCCAGACCTGGCTGAATATGCATAATCAAATCCGGATGGGTCCAGAGCTGGATTTGGTGAAAGTCTAATCTATTCTACACTTAAATAGTTAGTTAACAATTCACAGCCCACATCACTATAATTATGTTGTACATATTTTTTAAACATTTATCATGCATTGTTGATGTTGCTGTTGTTTAAAAGACTGTGTCTGACGATGTGTGTCACATTCACAGATCATAAGTCATTGCTTGTTAATTGTCCATAGCCAGAACATGGTGGGCTTCAAAAAATCTGGCGAATCCGGCAGCAAATTTGGCCAAGCCGGACATGCAAAAAAACAGCCGGATTTTGGACTTGCCAGAGCCGGAGCCAAAATTCGGTACATCCCAAGTTTGTGTGTTAATAATGTGGTGTAGCATATATAAACAATAAGAGAGTGCCATGTTTAGTCTTTCTATCATCTACTCATTCCATGTGTTGTCAGCCTTCTTTGTGGATTCCATTATGATGAACTAATGTTGTCCTTAGTTACTGTTTCTCTTGTGGCATCATGTTGCAGGTCCAGCTCAGTGACACTGGGCTAAGCAAATATGTCATCCGTACTCAGCCTAACAATTCTTGTTTGTCAACCGTCGAAACTGTGGCCTTGGCTATTTCACAGCTGGAAAATCGACCAGAAGTTTATGAGGTCATTTGCCAATCATTCCAATTTACATAACTACTGCAGTTGTTTTCATTACAAAACAGTACGTTACTATTCAACAAGCATAGTTTATGTTAGTATTTTTGTATAATAAAAGTTTGTTGCCATATTAGTTTGGAAATTGCTGTGTGCACATAATCTGTTTTAATGGTGGTTTTCCGATTGAACCTGGATTGGTTGTATTTCCCCATCAGTTTTTGTCTGGCACTTGTTCCCAAATAGAATTGGGATAAGTGACACGTTTCATGGGCCAAATGTCCTTTCTGCTACCTAATGCCCAGCCAGAAACTCACAGCTCTGACTCTGACCGCCGTGTCTTTGGGGTCTTTCTTTTTTGGAACATTGTACAGAAATTAACACCAAACCAGATATAAGCAGAAAACCTGTGGTATTCTCACTTTGTATTACATTTATACAGTGACGAGTCATAATTAAACCAGTCTTTCGCTCTGGTGCAGTAAGGAACATTGACGGGTGTATTTCAATAACAGGCATTGATACGACCACTGCAAGCTCTGTGCAACTACCAGCTGCGTCACGGTGCCGTCATGCACCATAGTCGCCAGTATTTGATTGACAATGGCCTCTACATCAAGCAGCGAACTAAACTTTCCGTCCGGGATTTTCCCAGCACCAAACCTTGTGACCGTCATGCTGCAGACCTTCCAGTCAGCCACTCTTGATATGTGGCCAGGCTTTTATTAGTCTTTCACAGCAGTAGGCAAATCTTGCATTGCAGTCGAGTGTTGTGTAATGTTGATTACGACTTTGCAATTGTTGACTTTTTGGTTCAGTTAGAAGATAAGCACTATGCAAGGACTTTTTATGACATGCATTTGCATATGGTATCATTAGTGAATATGCAATAATAATGTTAGCTGTAACAAATATGACCACAGCAGCTGCTTTAGCTGTTAGACATTTATATTCTAGCTTTAATGACATGAGTCATAAATAGTGTGATATGTTGTGTTGACATAATAATGTCAATTTTCAAATGAACATTATCTTGTGCAAACAGAGCACACAATTACTTCACTGAATGTGGTTTTTGTAAATCTCCAGTCACTGTATCATCTACATTTCAAATTTTCCGAGTCTGCTTTTCTGTTAGAAACGTGGGATCTGTGTTGCAGCATGGCAGTTTATTTGGCCGTGTAAACTTCATGTAAACTGTAATACACATTCATTCACAACTACTAATTTGACCTCTTCCTCCATACCTCCAAGCCATTTTGAATGACGCCAGACACGCATAGCATTATCAGTAATCATTAGAAAAAATATATACTTGCAGACTGTCACACTGTCAGAAAACTAAGTGCTTCAGCTTCTGGGGGACTATGTCCCCCAGACCCTTTCCCCTGGACCCCGCTGGGGGCTTCCATCCCTAATACTCCCTCACAGTTCCCACACTTCTTTTGATACAATTTATCCCCAACTATGTCTTCCAAGTCTGCCAGATACACAGGCTGTACATTGCAGTACTGACAAAATTACATTTAACAATATTAATTTAGTCTGTTATTAGGTCGACTCCTCCGAGTCGATCTGATACAGTCGGTCTCAAATGTCCGCCCATCCGTCATTCCACAAAAAGTTTCTTCAATTTCAATGAAATTTGGTATGTAGGTATAGGTCGACGACTGATGCATGACTGTATGCAGTATGACCCGATCCAAGGTCAAGGTCATGAGCCATTGAAAGTCGGAAATTCGGCCATTTTCAAAGGCTATCTCCTCCCCATTTATAATGGGGGCTGGCAAATGACAACGGATTCTTAAATAACGGCACAATACCTAAAGCCTATCAGGGCCAGAGATTTTATTTTTGTCCTAGTTTGGTGTCACTTGACTTTGAAGTTGGCAGTATGTAGCCGTCCACAAACAGTTTCTTCGATTTCAATCAAATTTTATGTGTGAGTAGGGGAATAGAGGTCGATGACTGATGCATGACGGTATGCAGTATGACCAGATTCCAGGTTATGGTCAAGGTCACGAGCCCTTGAAAGTCGGAAATTTGGCCATTTTCAACGGCTATCTCCTCCCCCATTTACAATACGGGCTGGCAAATGACCACGGATTCTTCAATTAGGGGGCAATACGTAAAGCGTATTGGGGCCGGATTTTTGATCTTTGTCCTAGTTTTTGTGTCACGTGACTTTGAAGATGGCAGTAAGTAGGAGTCGACCATCAGTCACGTATGGGGCTAATTTATATTGAACTGGTCTCGGTGTGTTGCAGCAGATAAACACAGCAGTAAAAATTCCAAGTAATGTATTAGCACGAAACCATGCATTCATCAGAGAAATCATGCACAGGTTAACAAACAATAAATTGAAATACAAGAACTGTATTGCTGCATTTTTACTTTATATCAACGTTTGTCTAAAATTGTCAATAACATCGTCAATTCGATGACTCGGACATCAAGGTTATGACTAACAGCAGTATAGCAGTACACTTAAAAAGTATCTAAAATGTAGCAAAATTGAATAAGACTGCTGCATTGCTGGTAACTTGTCACTGGTAAGATACTTGTAAGTTGTCAGTACCAAACAGTTTTTACCGTCTCTCTTAACACTTATCATGAGGGATGTCTTGTGTTCTTAAAAGTCCGTGCATACACCATTTGACCAGATCACGCTTAAGTGTACTGAAATATATATTGAAAACTACTCGCGCGCACGTCTACTAAGTGGCAATGAATGATATAAAAATACAATCTAAATACACGCGTTAAAAAATACTGCAACTATAAAGCTAATGCCATAAAAGTACCAGGTTACATTTAGGAATGCAAACATCTGAACAAACATATCCTGAGTGTATCCAGTTTGATCGTCGATAGTGTTATGGGGTACTAAGTACACAGCACCTGAAGAAATTATTTAAAGCAGCAACACTACATGTTTTAGGTGTACAGTGTAGCTGCTTAGTCAAACAGGACCCTAACAGTAGCATGTCCCCCTTTCCTGGTCCTGTAGTAAATAGTAATACAGTTTCAAAGTTGCAAGGAGTGACCAAGTACCAAATTGGTCATACCCTCATATCCCAACTGCTGTGGCTTCATACTTGACGTTTTAGATCAAAATTAAACTAGGAATGCGTGTAGCCCGCTCAGTGCAAACGCTCTTGCAAAACTCGGGGATTACTGTACCAAAGATTTGTATGAGATGTAGACTGGTCTTGGATGATTTTAACGCATCATGCACTCCGGTTGCAATACCGGGAATCCCCCTTCCGTTGTGGAATGCCAGCACACAATGCAGGTGACGTATACCAGTTTTCACCAATTCGCCAACAGTCCAAATCAACAATTGCAACAAGAAAGTCGGATTGATCATGCCCACCCATATACATATCTATCCTGAAAATGCGGTGAAGATCAGTCCAGTACACTCTTGAGATATTTCAACATTTTTAAGGTTAGTTAGTTAGTGGCGTTTAACGTCCCCTTTCAGCACAAATATGGCTATATCAGAAACAAAAGGTCAGGGGTGGAGAGCTATCCCCACCCAGTGAAGGAATGCCAGTGATATATTTACCTCAACCCTGGCCACCTTTTTGTTCAGCAGCCACCCAAAAGGTAAAAGGGATCGAGAGGCTCATTCAAATTATTATGCTAGCGCCTACAACGGGGGAAGACAACTATCGCACTGCAAGACTTAACTAAACCAAATACAACAAAACACCAGAATAAATCTTAACTAAGCAATACAGATAACACATAATGAACAAAACCAATCTAAACCCACGTTCGGTCGCCTCCTACGACCTCTGGCCTGGAAACGGAGTGGGGCGATTCTGGTAGAAAGGGAAGGGACGGACAATAGAAGAAACTTTGTTAAGGAATATTCATAATATTTCAGATTCAGAATGAGGCTAAGAGCCTAAGGTTTGTTTACTTTGTTTATGAACTTGTCCTACTCCTAATGTTACCCACAACCGGTTTATTACATTGATTATTTGCCTCTACAACCATAGGGGCAAAGCCTATGAGGCACGGAGGCTTGTGCCTCCTCAGAATTTAGGCCCGGAGCCATAGCATGCCTCCCCAGAATTTTTGCCATCAAATGCTGTTAGACCCCAAATTGTCGTACTAGATGCAAAAATCGATTTCTGCTGGCGCAAAGTGTTGTATCACTTGTATGGTACTAAGTAGTAGTTGTGTTTGTTGAAGTTTTAGTTGTAGCTGTTGTTGTCGATGCTGCTCTTGTAGTAGTAGTAGTATTAGCAGCAACAGTAGTAGTAGTAGTAGATGAATCAAACTGGCCGTGGGTATCATAATATCATTAGGACAAGTTTGCAAAGTAAACAAACTTTAGACCGATGTCACACCTGCAATTTTATCACGCGATTTTGTTGACAACTTTATTGCGCGACAAAATTGCAAGTGTGACATGACGTGTCACACAACTTCTCAACAGTAGCGCAACTCTTTTTCCGAATAGAGTAGCACTCTATTCCGTGCAACTTTGTCGCAAAAATGTGATGAATGCTGATTGGTCAATTCTTGTTTACGTGACAAAATTGCAGTGGGACATGCACAGTTGCATAGTGCAATTTTGTTGCACGATAAAGATGTGCAAATCGCGCAATAAAATTGCAGATGTGACACTGGTCTTAGGTTCTTAGCCTCGTTTGTGCTTCAGAGTAAAATAAACATCCGGTCTAATTACGACTGGTGAAGTGGTCTCCAAGCGAGCTGTAAAACGGAAGACAAAAGGAAGTAATATCTGCAATACATATCGCCCTTCGACATGCCCAGTGGGCTGAACCAAGTTACAAGGGAAATCATAATACAACGCTTCCTTCATCACATTGTTTAACTGTCTTGTACGTCAGTAAAACATTTATACAGCACCATAAAGTGGAATACAAGTAAACATCAGTAATACAGCAAATTCTGTATGCAAAATAGTTATTAAAATTACACTGAAATGGACTGCCAACAATATCCGCATATGTCAGAAAAAACTGACCCATACACATTATGTGATAAAAACGTACATCTGCTGAAGTGAATTATTTTTTTGTTTCGGTACCATGCGCTAGATTATGCTGAAGTCTTCATCAGGTATAAAGCACACGAAAATATACGGTCCCATACCATATTATCTGACGTGTATCACCATCACTGATACTCGCATAACGCAAAAACGGCTAAAACGACAGCCATTAAATAACTTTTGCATGTACATTCCAGTGATGCGTCAATTATGACATGTACGTTATATGACATGACAGAAACAACCATTTTACAACCACTGTACATGTCAACCTGTGTTAACCAGCAGCCCCAGTTAAGAAATGACAGAGTTTTGTTGGAGCCAACTAGCACGTTCAGATCAGAGAGACAACAGTTCTCCTGGTGTTACATACACAATTTCTGTACCATACTTACGCCATCTCCATACCATATCTTGAGAGATATGACAAAACAGAGAAGCAAGAGCAACCAATGAGTGTGCAGCTGAGAACTGTCCACAGCAATGCATTCTACTGCTTCAGAGGCAGACAAAAATCAGCCAATGAGGCTCTCAACTTCGACGATGGAGCCTAATCCTATCCAGCTAGCAAAAAGTTATAGAACAATTCATTTCTTCTCTTGTTCCCCTGTTGACTCCACTCTCCTCGACCACCACTCCCTCGCCCTTTCACTCCCGACTTAAAACCTGCATATTTCACAAATCCTTCCCTCTGTAGTTTCACTTCTACCCTCCAGACTGCCTTCATGCACCATCACCCAGACCGTTTCTTCTGAGTAACTCAGTTCTTGTTGTTTAGGTTTCCCTTATTTTTCCATTTTCGGTACCATGTGCTAGATTACAGTTTAAACCGGCACTTCATCGGCTTTTGAGCGCACATAAATACATTGTCCTGTATCGCAATTCTGCATTTTATCACACAACATGGTAACTGTTCAGCATTTTCCACACATAAAGCAAACATCGTGATGACAAGGAAGAGATGGATTAAAGCATTGACGTGAGAGTTAGGGAGTGTTTAATCAACTGGTGAGCAATTGCTTGTGGTGGCGGACAGAAATAACCATTGGGATGTTGGCCTGTCAGCATCAGACGGATGTCATGTAAACTAAACCACTGTGCATCATTCAGCTCCCTCCTGTCGACCTGCACACATCGATATCCCTAGTCATACATTCCACCCAACACTGGCGATAATGAACAAAGAACCACTGCAACCTGTAACTTACTCTGAACAATCCCGTGTCACTGGCAACTGTATGGTAGAACACCATAACAGCTGCACAATGTCACAATACAAAATTCAATACCTACTGATTTTGTTAGAGCTGCATATTTGTGCTGATGTGTGCTTAACATGAAATGAACAAAATAAAAGAGCAGTCCATAGTCTATTTTGGACATGCATGTAACGGACTTCTGTTATTGTTCTAAAAGGTTTATTGTATCCGAAGTCCATTATAAATGATGTTTTACTGCACATGTTTTGCTGCCAATTTAACAGCCACCTCGCCATGCTATCCTGGGTTAGCCGGCTGTCTCTTCTGGTGTAAAATGTTTTGTGTGGCCAGAAACTTTTCCCGATACCAACCAGGACGTCATCCCTTCGTTGTCGACAAACTGACTCCTAATAAAGTGACGTTATTCCCTTTTATTGATTGTTCCATGCCAGTATCTGGAACGAACCTGATCTGAAAGCTAATTGACTGATTGACTGAGTTAGGTTTTACATCCAATCT
>Ga0209780_1002530_pt1 | contig 13041 bp, 14 predicted proteins | sample WorMetexBAHAMAS2_FD_187384 | JGI IMG/M metagenome (GOLD analysis project Ga0209780, IMG submission 187384) | Marine gutless worms symbiont microbial communities from Max Planck institute for Marine Microbiology, Germany - Inanidrilus exumae... | ecosystem: Host-associated > Annelida > Digestive... | reverse complement strand
GACTGACCAGCCATGCTAGTCGTCAGGCGAGGCGGGCGACGATCAATAGCGGTTTTTTGGGGCGGGCAAATGATTTAATAACGCTGTTTGCATAATCTCCCGCCAGCGGCAGCGTTGTTTCCCGTGCATTCGAGGAGGACGCCTGAATGGACAGTAATTAGTTAACGATTGTCGCCCGCCTCTCCGAAGACTAGCATGGCATGCTTTTTGAGTTGACTGTGCTTAGGTCTCGTCCGTCTGTTGAACATCCAGGGGCGTTTGTTACATGCACAGCCGAGTGAGAAAATTGTAGGTTTGGTTATGCATAGTCTCGAATTTAATTTCATTTTTTGAAAAATCATGATTTTGATTGTTTGTTCGTTCGTTTGTTATTGCGGGCAGGGGTCCAGCCTACTCTGGACACCAGCGCTGAGACCATATAGCGGTCCAGTGCTCTTGCCCAGGGAGAGGATGGGAATTGGTAGTAGGTGTGTGCGATGTGTGCATGATGTGCGGGGAAGGAGGGCTAAGTAGGAGTGAGCAGCTTTAACAGGTATTTCTAAAGCACACCCCCTCTAGATGTGGCCTGCCATCTTGCTTAGCCCTGACTGGTACTGTATGTTGCTCCAGTCAGTGGCCAGCTAAGTCTATTTACTTCAGTTATGCCAGCGCGGCCAACCCCCTGACGTTACTAGATCAAGGTGTTGGCAATGGTCACAGTTTACAGAGGACACCATCTAACCCTTTATTTCTTGCCCGGGATTATCTCCCTGTTCATCATGTGCGCAGGAATTACTTGAAATAATTCTTTTTGGTAGACAGATGCACCTGGGCTGAGGTTTGAACCCTGGCCACTGAGCGCATCACGCTCTGCTGCACATGATGCCTGAGTGCTTTGACCACTGGGCCACATGGGCATGTCCGCGATTTTGATCTCCATCTTAAACGTTATTACAGCACTAGATGTCAGTTTTTATAATCATCTCTGTGTTTCCTTCACTTTCTGCATTTTTTTGCCAGTTGCCAATTTATGTTGGTGTATTTTGACCCTGTGGTTGCGCTCCTGACTCATCAATAGTCAGTGGGAAATAAATGCATCAGTGCTAGAGTGCATCCTTGTGATTCGAGTAGGAGCGTACGTTTTAGGTCGACTATTCGACAGAGTCGACCTAATAAAGCTGATCTCAAATGTCCATCCACAAAAAGTTTCTTTGCTTTCAGTGAAATTTGGCATGTAGGGAGAGGTCAATGAGTGATGCACGGCAGTATGCAGAATGACCAGATCCAAGGTCAAGGTCACGAGCCCTTCAAAGTTCGAAATCCGGCCATTTTTAAAAGCAATCTCCTCAGCCATTTACAATGGGAGCTGACCACTTGACTCTTAAACTAGGGCACAATATCTAAATTCGTTCGGGCCGGATTCTTGATATTTGGCTTAGTTTTTGTGTCACGTGACTTTGAAGTTGGCATTGTCTGTCCGTTGCTAAGAATCGACCATCAGTCCCATATTGGGGTAATTTATTTAGTATTTTAAAAAATAGTTATATTATGCTGTGTATTGTTGCATTTTAGTGCCATTCAGAGACTATGCAGATGGCAGCATCCACCAAGTTGAAGGGATATTTCCACTTAGTGATCCGTGGTGGAGTGCAACACTGTTGTTGTCTGGTGGACAAACGAAACACCTTGTTGGTTGTCGATCATTCAAGCTGCGCAGTGATGAGTCTATGAGGAGTGAAAGGGTTGTGTGGCTGTTTGTGGAAGCTTGCATGCGTGACAAGAAGAACGAGTGTGCACACAGTGAAAAAACAGAAGCCTTTTATCGGGCACTGGTGTAAGAAGAAAATTTTATCATCACTATTAGGTCGACTTCTCCGAGTCTGCCTAATAAAGTGGGTCTCAAATGTCCGTCCGTCTGTACGTACATCCGTCCATCTACAAAAAGTTCGTTCGATTTCAATGAAATTCGGTATTTAGGTAGAGGTCGATGAGTGATGCATGACGGTATGTAGTATGACCCGATCGAAGGTCAAGGTCAAGGTCATGAGCCCTTGAAAGTGGGAAATTCGGCCATTTTTAAAGGCAATCTTCTCCCCTTTTTACAAAGGGGCTGGCAAATGACCACAAATTTTTAAATTAAGGCACAATGCCTACAGCTCATCGGGGCCAGATTTTTTATTTTTATCATAGTTTTTGTGTCACGTGACTTTGAAGTTGGCAGTAAGTAGGAGTCGAACGCCAGTCCCATACACGGCTAATCTATTTACATTATTCTTACCACATGCATAGCATGTATGTGATATAGGCAATTCTATCAGTATCAGTTTGTCTTCATAAACTTATTATAGCTGGTTTCTGGGCTTTCTCTTGATGGATAGTTCAGTGATTAATCATTAGTGAAGGCTTGTTTATTCCACATACCACACTGAGGTTCAGTGAATGAGCTTTTAATTTTGCTGTTCTCAGAGTATTAAAAGTCGACCTGGCAATATCTCCTCCACCATGGGCACTGACGTCTTCAAGAACTAGATGCATGGCAAAGCCCAGCGTGAGAGGGCATGTAGCGGAGTCCCTGCAGATTGACAAGTTTGTTTCCTATTGTTGATATCATGTTCCGTTGCAGATATATTTTGGGTTAGAGTTTAAAGTCGGTCCCAAAAAAGCGGTTTTTGCTCCCAGCCCGTGGGCTGTAAATGCCTGGTGGAGTTTGGACCAAATTTTTCAAATAGCATTGATGAGTGAATATATACGCACATACATTTGTAGGTCGTTTGTTATCCCAAGGCAACTATTTGTCATGTCGTACGTGGATACAAAATTTAAAGACTATAGCTTGAATCATTCCATGAATATGAACGAGAACCCAAAGTGTAAAAATGGGGGTGATTTGGAGTGATTGGGTCACTGATTCTTCTAAAGACCTTGACGCTATATAACCATTTACTTACTTACTTACTTATTTACTTACTTACTAAATGTCGTTATTCAATAAAGTGCATATGAGTTCCTTTTAGCCTTCCATTGTAACTATCTGCTATCTTGCACCATTTCTGAGATATAGCATGATATTGTCAAAAATGTCCAATTTCGACCAACACCATTTGCATTTGATGCCCGAATTAGGGTTGTTCTATTTAAATTTCGTCACGATCTTGTGGAGTCAGAAAACTAAGAGTTAATAGCTACTGTATGGCATTTTTTGCTTGATAGTTTAACCATTTTAACAGAATTCCAACTGTCAGATGGCACAGTGCACCATGCTAAGCATGGCGATGTGCAGTAACAACCCTAATGATATAGTACAACTGTATAACAGTTTGTGTTTGCTTTGTAGAAGTTGGAAGATGGAAGATAAGCTGACATTTGACAATATTTATGAGCTGTTGAAGAAATTCTCTAATACAAATGAAACGAACAAGAAGTTTGCCGAAATTATGAGTGGAAGAATCTCTTATGGTAGACATCAGAATGATATTTTATGAACATTTTATTTCACTTTTATAGTAAATATCATGGTTCTGAGACTGCTTGTCATGAATTTAATTTCGCACGTTTTTTGTTATGTTTTAAAAAGTACCTTAGGTTCAGTTTGTTAGGATAAAATAATATTGCACTACATGAAATGCGTTCATGACATCAGGACTTCAATAAACTCAGACGGTCGGTAAACGTGTAAGTAAGTAATAATTTGTATTGTCTGATGTCAAGGCCGATCTCTGACGCCAACGTTATTTAAAGAGCAGGTCTGCAGGTTAATGTTACCATGCATATTTTACTGCAGCTATTATACAGGTTAGCTTGTTACTAAGAAAGTAGGCGGTCACATGGTATTTTATTTTCCAGCTAACATTTGTTGATATAGTAAGATATCCTGCCAATATTTTCCATTGACTTTTCACTTCAGGCTCGAGAAAGAACTTCCACTTTTGACATGACATCATGACAGACTTGGTAAACGATGAGTGTGTGGTAACAGACGGTAGCATGCTCTACTCCTTTCCTAGGTTAGGTTTGGTGCATATGGTTGATTCTTGTGTGAATAAAGGGTGGTTTAGCTGTGACCAGGTGATAATATGAGTGTGCTTCGTGTGTCTGTTGGCAAAGCAACATTCAGCATTTAAGCGAAAAGACGCAATATTCGGCTTTCTGTTTCCCCAGTTAGTGCAGAGGCACTAGTTAGGTGAGGTGGGAAAATAAACTACCATTTGACCTCCTACTTTCATAATAACATTTGTTCCAAAAATTATCAAAAATGTTCGATATTCATCGAAGTTACAGCAAGCGAAAGCTGTGTCTTTTTTTTCTGACACAGTGTATAAGGATTAAAGCTGTGTCGATTTTTTTGTGACACATTGTATAAGGGCTACACTGTTGTTGTTGACAGCATATCCTGGTCATTTGGTGTGGCAGTCTCAGATGCTCGAGACTCTGTTTAAGTGGATGCCCGGCCTGTTGCCGAAACATTTCTCGTCATTTGTACTCAATCACAGCTATGATTTGCAGAAGGGGTTGGAGGAAGCAATTGACATTCGACCATGGGCATTTGCTTTTGCCGACGTAAGTGTGTATTTTATTGAAATTTATAATATACATGACTACTGTCACACGGACACTTAGTTTTCGTTTAACCAGCTCTCTGTTTTGCACAGAAGAGGACCCTTTAGGACGATTTTATGTCGCGGCTGTATGTGGTACACGATGTTGGCCACCAGTCATACATTCGCCAGTTATACATTCATTGTTATATTGTCACGTTTTGAAGTAGGGATGTTAACGAGTCTCGCGGGAATCAAGACATGAATTTTTTCTCGATCTCGGGAAATAAATTTATCAAATTTCGAGAATCGAGAGCGGTTAAAAATAACGTCTGTTGCTCCATGCTTGCTGTTGTCGATCGATACCAACAAGTAGAGCGTAACGACTTCAGTAACGACTGCCGATTAAGTCTTGATCGAGTCCTGGGATTGGCTGATTGCGACTCAGGAATGAGATTTTCCTGGAATTAACATCCCTAGTTAGAAGTGTATGGAATGGTTTTGTTTCAGGTGATGGCACAACTGTTCAACATCACCGGCTGTGAAGCCAGCCTTGAGAATTTCTATCGGACTGGGCTTGTGGACCACTGCAGCCAGATGGAGAAGCATGCAATGTACCTGTATCATGCCTTGAAAGGCCTCTGTCGGCAGCAGGGCCATACCTATGTGAGGTGGAGCCGACTCAAGCGTGAGGCGTTTCTCGTCCGTTCGAATTACCAGCCATCATCAAAAAGCCGAGGTAGCAGCCATGGACTGGATGCGGTCGATTGGGGCCCGGCACTGGACTTCCTCGAAGGGTGGCATGTTATCGTTCGTGAGAACAATGGCATGCACGTCTACCTGCATAGGTACTGGTACGCGGAGAAGAAGATCGCTGAAGCTTTTCACTCGCTGCGGAAATCGCACGAGAGTGAACCATGGATGTTTGAAATTGAGACAGAAAAGTACGTATGTACGACTCACCATAGACAGTTTAATGATGATGATGACAAGTGCCCAAAGTAATGTGGCAAAAGGCTGCATCGCCAGTGTGTGTGTCGCTCCTCAAGAGAAGTTTTGGTCTCTTGAGAAGTTTTGGTCTTTTTTGAGCAGATGCCTTGCATGCACTTGGGGCTGTAATGCACACTTATTCATTTGTTGATTTTGGTGCTATATAAATTATTCACTGAACTTTCTTACTTACTTTCTTCCTTATTTGTTTACTTCCTTACTTGTTAAGTTGTTTACTTCATTACTTACCTACTTCTTCCAGAATACGCCCGATCCGTTTCCAGGCCAGACATCGTAGTATGCGACCAAACCTGGCTTTTGTTTTCTTTTCTGTTTATTATGTGTTGATGTATATATTGTTATGGGTACATGTTTGCTTTTCTTGAGTTATATGTAGTTTTTCAGTACTTAGCCAAGAGATTGGCTGGAAAGAACGTCTCCTAAATGACCCATTTTGTGTCGGGTGGGACGTAAAACCTTAACTCAGTCAATCAAGCAGATGAATTGGTCCAGATAAAGTGAAGAAGTAGAAAAGGGGTTTAAAAAAACCCGCTAACCCGTGTTCACATGGAAAATGGCCGTCAACACATGTCTGTGTGAGTGAAAGAATTTTTGTGAAAGTCTTCATCATTATTGTGCTAAATGATTGGCTTGGAAGAGCGTCTCTGAAGCGACCCATTTCTGTGTCATGTGGGACGTAAAAAGTCAATCGGTCTGAAAAGTCGACTAATTCTAGTCTATGTATTATGTAACCAGTAATAATGATGGTACTTGAAATTGTCAGTGACGGTGATGATTACATGCTACACCGTTGTGAGAGAAATTTGTATTTAAAACGGTTTGCTAGTACGTAAAATGACCTTTATTGTCACTCAAGGTCATCTGTACTGGCACTGTAGTGTACTTCCTGAAATAGTCGTCAAAATGTTGTGGCATACTGTAAAACGCCTATTTTTCGCGTGCATCAAATTTTCGCGATTTTCACGATTTGACTAGAATCGCAAAATAAAATACAAGCAAATTACTGGAATTCGCCCATTACCGTAACTTTATCTGCATTGAATATCCACATCTTAAAAATACGCCAAATCAAAATGCAATGAATTTTCTACGTAAGAAAAAAATCACGAAATTTAGATGCACCGAAAATGTGGTGTTTTACAGTATATCTGTAAGTGCAGTCCCAGGTCGACTCAGCCTTCTACCCTCCGTGGGACGGGAAAACGAGTACCAGCCAAAGGGCGGTGATGTTTTGCGGCTGGGGAGTAAAGGCAGGCATGGTGTAATTTGCAGGTAAAACCGTGTGATCCGTGTCTGAGCGCATTAGAGGCGCTTTGCGTAATGCGCTATACATATAGACGTATACTTTACTTTGCTTTTTACAGTGAGTTGGATTTAAAATGTTTGCTGTGAGTGAAATGGTACTTGATGATAGGTACCTGGTAGTGTATGAGTTCCTAAAGTGGTCTGTAAATGCGTTTGTCGATGTAGTGAAGTGTTCGAGAAGGTGCGAGACGATCCAGACCAGCTGAGAGCTGCCGAGCTGATAGCCAATCAGCCGGTGGTGGTTCTGTCCGGTAAAGGTGGTTGTGGAAAGACGGAGGTTGTCGCTGCGGTCGTCTCTTACGCCGTCTCCAAAATCAACTCGGAAAAGTATGTTCATCACCTACTTATCAGCCTGGTTTGGATTTCGTCGCTGTGTTCGTTTGTGGTAAAAGCGGCTTGTTTCCATGAAAATACAAGATCGCATAAAATGTGTGATTGATTTGTCATGAAATCTGTGGTTTACCATACATTTTAAAAGTTATTTTTTAGGTTGCATCAAGCAAGCAATGTTTAGTGACTATGAGCATACAAGATGAACATAATCAGTGGACATAAAGGGCATGTAGCCACTTATATATGCCCATGATCCAAGAAACAGTATACATGTAGGTAATACCATGGAGGAGCATTCTAGCATCTACTCCGTAATCTATATGTCTGGCTTTTATTAGCAGTAAAACTTTGCAGCAACAAATTTCTCCAGGTGGGTGCCAGCTATTGACTGTAAAAACGATTTTGTTAAAGTTTGGATACATTTACCTCGGCTAGTGGCTGTACAAAAGGATTGTTATTTTAAAGTTTGATGGCTTAATTCAAGTGATGAGTAGTTAGTCTATTAAATGTTCGAGTCACATAATTATGTTTCCTTTGCCCTATATCACGTCGTTCTTTAGCAAAATAAAGCCTTTAGATTTATACAGCACTGGACAATCATCTGTAAGATGCCCGGATATGGCTTTTTAAGTCGACTCTTCGACAGAATCGACCTAATAAAGCCGGTCTTAAATGTCCGTAAATACGTACGTGCATACGTCCGTCCATCCACAAAAAGTTTTTTTTGATTTCAATGAAATTTGGCACGTAGGTAGAAGTCGATGAGTGATGCACGACGGTATGCAGTATGACCTGATCCAAGGTCAAGGTCAAGGCCACAAGTTTTTTAGAGTCGGAAATCTGGCCGTTTTCAAAAGCTATCTCCTCCGCCACTTACAATGGGAGCTGGCAAATGACCACAGATTCTTAAACCACGGCACAATATCCAAATTGATCGGGCCAGATTTGTGATATTTGGCCTAGTTATTGTGTCACGTGACTTTGAAGTTTGCATAAACTTCAGTTGCAAAGAGTCAACCGTCAGCCGGCATTGACTATAAGTCATACACCGGCGGTAGGCTGCCATTACTTTCCGCCAGGCCTGCGGTTACCTTCCCAGCCTTAGAGCATCACCGGTACCAAGTTATACTGCTGGGTGACAGAGGCACATCGGTGTGAACAACTTGCCCAAGGTTGTTATGCAGCTTTGCCCCGAGTAGGATTTGAACTCACGACCTGTTGATCGCAAGTCCAACGCTCTACCCGTTGCTCCACTATCCATTATCTGGTATAAATAGCCATACCACCGACTGGTCATCTCTCACATTGGTCAATGCACTCGTCTGTCGTGGACGGCCATAAAGCAGCAAACTCTCCGGCCAGTCAGGTTGCTGATAGTTTGCTGCAACGTGCTATCACTATTCCTGTCATCGTTTTATTCTCACTAATTTATTATAACAGTTTTTTTCCTCTATTATTATATTTTGTTTGTATTTTTATTCATTTATCAAACTACCATATTTTCGTGGTGAAATAAAGGTTTGCAAATCTCGATCACCAGACGAACTACACCTGTCTATTGCCACGGCCAAGAGCTTTCTGGAGATGTGTAGCTGACAGACCGTCGTGAAGCGCTGTGTTATACAACGTGTTGTAAACAACGGTGGACGCTGAGTGTGATAAACTGGCGACCGTAGTCCGTTGATCACACTGAGCATCCACCTAAGTTTTCAACACTTGCAACGGTTGACATGCAGTTCCGAAATTTTTCCAAGCTCAGAGTTTGGAATAAAATTTTAGACAGAAGCACCCTTATTTCTGGAGATACCCAAATTCCCTTGTAACTTAATGTAGGATATGTCGAGGGTAGTCTCTGTTCCAAAAACGAGCTAGGTCCATTTAGCCGTTTCAATAACAGCTTGTAACAGACATCGTCGGACTGACACGCGGACGCAGGACCGTAGCTAATACTGTAAAACCTTCTGATTTGGCTGCCCTAAAAGTTGGCGATTTTGCATGCAAAATAATTATGGCGCCTTTTATTTCGGCAAATTCAAGCCGCACAATTCCAACACATGAGTAATGCCGATTAAAGTTGGTACAGGTATCGATATTCACGCCCTTTAATTTCGCGGTTTTGTCAACTTGCGAAATTGGCGAAAATAACGGGCACGCAGACATAAAGGGTTTTACAGTACCACATTAGCACAGCATCGCGCGGTAAAAGTGGCTGGTATACGTGTAGCTTTAGCAAGTACTGGTTATGTGTTAGGATGGCCGAATATTCGGAGATTGCTGACGATGCACTGTACGGAGTTGCCAGTGATGTTGAAGCAGCTTCTAGTCACTCAGAGAAACAGTCCGCTGCGAACCAACAACCTGTCATTCAACCACGGTCGCTAGGTCTTCGAGGTATCTCTGTGTCAGAAAGTCCAAGCGAAGCAGCTGTGTATGATATGAGTCCGGAGCTCATTCGTATCTATGGTGGTAATGGTCGTTGCACCGTTGACTGCTCTGTGTCCGAATGTCCGAGCAAAACTGCTATATCCGATGTGAGTCCGGATGTCATCGGCATGGATGACAGCGAAACTGGCTGTGGAGATGAACCAGTTGGAATGAGCAGCTTCCACGAAGATGACATGGACTGTGTCACTTGCGGTAACCGTAATGAAGCTTACGTCCCCGTCTGTCGCAGTCGAGACATTTTGGATGACCTTGCGGTGCCGAATCCGACTGGCAGTATCAACGGTGTCGGCTGTGTCGAAAATCATCCACACGTGTCTAACTCTGGATGTTCACCCAACGCAGACACAGCTGTAGAGCAGGCCGTGCATGATTCTGTTACTAGCCGTGTTGAAAGTGCCAAACTTGCAGGCGCCGATGGGAAGTCGGCTGTCACAGAAACGGGTGATTTGTGCGGTGAAAAACTGACCGCAGAGTGTTCAGCAGATACTGCTGCAGCAAATGCTTTTAGTGGCCCGGATCCGGACAGTTTTAATTGGACAGAAAATCTGGCAGAAGAATGTCCTGCAACCAAACCGGCTGAGCCGGCGGCATCTGACAAGAAAGTTCCAAGTCTGAGCTTCAGTCCGGATGTGTTGCTGGTGGCTCCGACCGGCAAGGCGGCAAACGTGCTTGGTCGACGGACTGGCGTCCAGGCGTTCACCTTGCACCAGGTGATCTTCAGCTACCACGCGTGGCGGCGGATCGACTTCTGTCCTCGTCCGGCGTGGAAGTTCGATGAAGTTCGCATGCTGGTTGTCGACGAATGCAGCCTGGTTGCCATAACGACGCTTCACAGCCTCCTCAGCAAAGTCCTGCCATCTCTACAGAAGGTGGTACTCCTCGGTGACATACTGCAGCTGCCATCCATCGAACCTGGTGCCTACTTACGCCTTTCATTTTTTTGATCCACACATGCTGATAGGCAAGGTGTGGATATATCGTTTACTGTTTGTGTGTGTGTGTGTCTGTGTGTGTTTGTACGGTTACGGATTTCTCTGCCGAGGATAAAGCCGGCGGTGTCAAATTTTTCTCATCGGCGTCCAAAGCAGGGAATCTCCCATTTTTGTGAACTTTGCTCCCCCAGAAGCCCAAAATCTGACGAATCGGCGAGCACGCGGGCCACGCCCACCCGCATGTAAAAATTACTGTAGAGATTCGCCGACGTAAACGTTACGCTAGAGATGCGCCGTTCGTGAAATGCAGCGTGTGGACGTAGGACCGGCATGTGTGGATATATGTCAGTCACACTGACGTAAGTTCTGTTGTTGAATTGGCCTCCTTCTTGTCCAATATTACTTGAGGTTCGACCACATCCCCAAAATATATTCCCTAGCTGTATGGAGAATAGGAAAAATGTGCTACTTACTGCTGTTGTCCGTTTTGTGGTCGCATAACTGGCACACATTGCACAGATGTGGCCTATTGCTATTGATGTCGCACGCAGCATGATCTGTATAAATTAATAAAAATAATTTTTGTTATATTTCACCAATTTTCACAAGTCCCGCCTCGTGGGCGGATTTGCACCAAATTTGGCACAGATATAGGGGTCACCGACATAACCACCTGTGACAAATTATTGGGCAATCGGTTTTAAAAAGGTACCAGCCAAGGGGCGGTGATGCTCTGCGGCTGGGACGGTAACCGCAGGTCATAGGTCATCCACCCGGCAGTAGGCTGTCATTACTTTCCGCCAGGCCTGCTGTTATCTTCCCAGCCACAGAGCATCACTTTCCCTTGGCTGGTACCAAGTTATATTGCTTGGTGACAGAGGCACATAGGTGTGAACCACTTGTCCAAGGTTTTTACACAGCTTTTGCCCGGAGTAGGATTTGGAGATGTAGATCACAAGTCCAATGCTCTACCCATTGCGCTACCGCGCCACCTTTATGGTTGTCAATTTTGTAGGTGTCAAAGTTCACAATTGACAAGGCCAGTCACCTACTACACAGCTCATAATCATTATGACTCTGGTCCTAATACGTTTTCAGCTTGTATATTGCAGAAATTAGGCTGTATATTTTGTTGAAACTCGTACAGTTGACATTAAATGAAGTAGGTAGTAATTAGCGTGGTTGAAGTGATGTATTTCGTTTGAGTTGTGTTGTATTTATATGGATTTGAATTTTGGCCTGACTTTAGTTCAGGCACGTTGCGTGGTGGCGCTGCGTTAGGGCGTTGGACTTGCGACTGACAGGTCGCGGGTTCAATTCCCGGTCGGTCCGCTTTCACATAACATAGCTCAACTCAGCCTTGCATTCCTCCGCGGTCACTTTACCCCTGCTTCAGCTGGGGGTAAAGGCGGGATTCTCACCACTGCCGGGTGGCAGGTAACGCTGTGTGATACCATATGGCATGTGAGTTTCCCGTAGCAGTGAAAGCTAAGTTGATGCTAACTGCTATGCACTGTTTACTGTTTCTTTTTTACTTTTTATATTACTGTTAAACAATAACAGTACATGATTATAATTGACTGGTCCTATATTGTCGATGCTTATTTGCAGGCCGATTTTTGGTGGATGTGTATGAGGCGATGAATACGATCGGCTGTAGCATAACATTGATGACCAATCACCGTGCCGAATCACAGTGCATTGTTGACAATGCTTGCCGAATTTCCAGGAGGCAGTTTCCAATTCCTGATCCAGTGCGGAATTTCCATATGATTCAGCTTCCAAACAGCTCAAATGAAGAGAGCCTAACTAATGGTCAGTTATATTAAATATGCCACAACATTTCATGAGGTTTTGCTTTGTGAAATAACGTGCAAAAACTCATCCATCCATACAGAATATTTTGTTAGAGTATATTCAGCGCATTATAATTTATGTTAGTATGGTACACATTTGCATTCAGTGCTGTTTTTATTTATGCAACTGATTTTTTAAATGTTGTTGTATTTTTAAGGAAAAAAGGTGACACGTGTTGCAGTTGTTTGGTCCATTGTTTGAGCCTTTTTACTTGTTCAAGGAATTAAAGATATGTCAGAGAATTAATTGATGAAAAGCTACAGAGAAATATTGACCAAGTCCGATGTTTTGCTTCTCATTTGGTCGAGGCAGGTGCCTCGCCTTGAGGCTGCCTCGAAGCATAAAATTTTGATGCCTATTGCCTCGGCCTCATGCCTGCTGCCTCGGCCTCAGAAAACTGCCTCTGCTTCACCTCAGTCTTGACCTCACTGCCTCACTCTCGCCTTGCTTGATATTATTATTATTATTATTATTAGAACGTAGAGATTAACGTGGCATGAGCAAAAGTGCTTCTAGGACACGGTACACAATTAAGCTACAGTTCAGGGAACGACTTTGTGAAAAGAAATGTTTTTAATTGTCTCTTGAAGGAGAAGAGGGAAGTAGCTGTTGTGACACTGGTTGGAAGACTGTTCCATGTGCGA
>Ga0209780_1002529_pt1 | contig 13047 bp, 6 predicted proteins | sample WorMetexBAHAMAS2_FD_187384 | JGI IMG/M metagenome (GOLD analysis project Ga0209780, IMG submission 187384) | Marine gutless worms symbiont microbial communities from Max Planck institute for Marine Microbiology, Germany - Inanidrilus exumae... | ecosystem: Host-associated > Annelida > Digestive... | reverse complement strand
AGTTCGGAGCCGATGCATTCAGAGGACCGTGGGTTTCCATGGCAATAGGTTGGAAAATAAGGTCGGAAGGAAGAGTTGAATACTTAGATTCCTTCCTGACACTAGCGGCTTCAGCAGCGCTGCCGGCAGAGCGAAACGTGGAATGTAAGTAGAAATCAGCAAGAGTGCTGACCACCGTCACATCCCACGTCAAAGATTTGCCGCCTTGCCACGGAATCAAAGTGTCCGTTATTAGGCCGCATCGCCCGCACGCAGTGCATTGATGCTGCCGCCTGTTGCTACAGACGTCGCACGTAGCGTGGTCTGTGTGTCCGTGTGTCTGTGATCGGTCACACAGCGGAAATACATATTGATGGACGTAGGAAGGCGAAGTTAATTTAGCATTAACTGGACTTACCTTAAGTAAGCATATACTTAAGCATGCGATTTCACACCGCCGGCGATACGAAGTCTCCTGTCTACGACTGCCTTGTTCCGCACCACGATACAAGCATGGAAAACAGTCTACGAGCCCATGTATGCTACAATTATTTTTATTAGACTATATCGCAGTTGGTTTCGTGGCACAGCGGTAGAACGTCGGTCTTTGACCGGCGAACTTTCTGTGTCCTGCGCGAGACCTGCAGCTGACGGGTGACCACTTATGTGGGTATAAACCGTCCGCTATAGGTCAACCAACCAGGCCAACTTAGCCTTTTATCCCTTCGGGGTCGATAGATGAGTAGTAAGCTGCAGTTGGATGTCTCCTACTTTAGTAAGGGGTGGCGTCATCTGGTGAACGCTTACGAAGGAAAGCAGGCATGGTGTATTTGCAGGTAAAACTGTGTGATCCATGCCTGAGCGCTTTGACATAAATAGTATGCAAATGGCGCTATATAAATACTCTTCCTTTCCTTTCCTTTTCTTTCCTTTCCTTTCCTTTCCTTTCCTTTCCTCTCCTCTCCAGTGGCGTCACAGAACGACTGGGGGCCCTTCGACATGGTGATACTCTGGGCCCTAACTTAAGCTGGGCCCTAGCAGGCTACCATACTTAATGCAGACTAAGCGCAAGGTATGCCTTCCGTTTATTCAAACACTGCTGCACAGGGTTGTTGGAAAAAGAATGTCAAGATATGAGTGCATTTTGGATTGGCTTATTGGTAAAATTTGTATGCATAATTGCGTATATGATACACGCTAGTGCTGTATTGTGTTGTTGTAATAAAAAAGTAAACTAAGTGCATACTGCTTGCGGCTACCGTTGTTTACGTGTACATCACTGTAGGCCTACCATCTTGAGAAATAGGCTACTGTCTGCGTTTTGCCGAATACAAAATTCACGCTAATCGCTAAACGTGCACTTTAACGCCCTCACAGACATATGTGGGCTGTAGCACACTGCTAGCAATCTAAACAAACAGAAATTATTTAATCAAAGTCTTAACACACTAAGTTAAAGAGTTGGTCAGTCGCACTAGCACACATAAGATATACAGGGTTGGCCAAAAACGTGATACCTCTACTAATTATATTACATTGTACGAGAGGTATCACTTTTTGGCCCACCCTGTACATGATCAGTTGCAGTCACACCATCAGTGTACATTATCGGGCTTTATTGTTTGCAAAGCTGTAGTACCTAGCAAACATAAGTGTTATGCTGTTTGGCAGCTTCATTTTCAATGGCAAGTAGTGCTAAAACCATCGAGTCTCTTATGCGAAATGGTAGACCTGAGGTCTTTATTATTTTCAGTTTCGAAAAGGAACGTTCTGCACTTGACACAGTGACGGGCAATACAGTGAACAATGCACATACAGTTGCCAGGTCCGGAACCGATGACAGAATCCAGGAACTGCCCATTAACCTGAGTTAATCTAGTATCCATGGATTCTGAAGCAGCGATTTCCGTGTTGAATTCGTGCCGAAATGAGCGCAATTTTGACACAAAATTAGAACCGAAGTCATCAGAATATGCGTTTTGCCGCCCATTCGCTGCTATTTCCAAGTCATTATCTGACAGGTTTAGCAGACATGGGAATAGAACGGTGAACAGTTTCGAAACTAAGTGTTGTCCTTAAATCGACTTTGAAGTGAAAGATTGCAGTGTCCATTATTGGGTATAACGTGTACCTTAGTTGAGTGAAACGTAACGTGAATTTCGTGATACATCCATGTTGAATTTTTGGTACATTGCTCGGGGGCCCCTAGAACCTTGGGGCCCCTGGACTTTGTCCACCCTTGTCTATAGGCTGTGACGCCACTGGCCACAGAACAGGTCTACAAACTTGTCCAAAACGTACAGAAGGGCCATTTTTCATTTGCACCGACATGGACACAAGAGACTGGACTTTTGAAACGTGAAGATAATTTTAAGATAATCTTAACATTATCTTAATCTCGTCACAAGTTTGTCGTAAGTTCAAACCTTAACGGCTGTTATATTTCAGAAGAGGTCAGTTTGCATTAAACTGCCAAACTGCCAAATTTCTTGGCATACAGCCAATGCCAAGATATGGCAATTTTTCAATTTTCAAAGGGCATCATTTGCCATGATAGAATAAAAAAATTCTAATGGTCAATATGTGTCACCATGTCAAATTTGGTGGCAATCAGTTGCCAAGATATGGCAATTTTTCAATTTTTCCAAATGGCGGTCATCCACCATCCTGGATTGTTAACGAGAAGCTTAGCTACAGCAATGGGGCAGCGCAACATGCTAAGTTAGTACGTTAGTAAATTTGCGCTGTGTTTCAGGAGCTATGAGAGTTATAAAGGTTTCAAACAGCAAAAGTGACCTTCAAGATCATTCAAGGACATTGGCAATGCTGCCATTTGATAGGCCACATAAGATTTCCTATCAGTGTTCCATTGCAACTATGTCTCTATCCTGCACCGTTAACGAGACATTATCACTTGTTTCGCAAAATTTAAGGTCACATGAAACATCACACATCCCTTTCAGGGGTAACATATCATGCATGCACTAGTACTCCTATGTATCAATCAGCACGCAAAATTTATAGTGCGTAGTTTCACCGATTCCAAATACATGATTGGGGCAAAATCAAAATAAATTAGCCCCGTACGCGACTGATGGTCGACTCTTCGCAACTGACGTTTCTGCCAAGTTCAAAGTCATGTGACACAAAAACTAAGACAAATATCAAAAACTAAGACAAATATCAAAAATCCGGCCCAATCAAATTTAGATATTGTGCCCTAGCTTAAGAATCAGTCGTCAGTTGTCAGCTCCCATTGTAAATGGTGGAGAAGATAGCTAATGAAAATGGCCTGATTTCCAACTTTGAAGGCTCGTGACCTTGACCTTGGATCAGGTCATACTGCATACCGTCGTGCATCACTCATCGACCTCTATCTACATGCCAAATTTCATTAAAATCGAAGAACGTTTTTGTGGATGTACGTACGTACGTAAGTACGCACGGACGGACTGACAGACAGACATTTGAGACCGGCTTGATTAGGTCGACTCTGTCAAAGATTCGACCTAAATAGAGTCACGTGACTCTGACCACGCCCATTAGCAAATAGTCTGTCATCGAAATCCAAGCACTTGATATATTGCACCTGCATACAAAATTTGGCAACCGTTGCTTCTGTCGTGCTTGAGATACGATTGCGAGTGTCGAAATTTAAAAATGAGTCACGTGACCCTGACCAGGCCTCTTTAATGGTGGTTTGTCATCCTTTGGCTGGGATATCATATAGTCTAAAATTTACAAGTAGCTCAGCTGTCGCTGACAAACCCGCGCAACGTGCTGCATCACGACTAACGGCAAAATTTTAAAACAGTCACGTGACCATAAACACGCCCTTTCGTTGGTGATATGTCATCCCGTTGTTAGAATTGATATAGCTTACCTGTGTACAAAAATTTGACGACTTTAGGTTCAGCCATTCCAGTGATATGATTGGAGCCCCCAAAATTTAATGGGTCAAATAACCTGACCACGCCCCTAGCAGGGACGGTTTGTCGTCCGTAGGCTGAGACTTGCACATTTAACCTCTACATCAAATTTGGAGTCTTTGCGATCACCAATTACGAAGATGCATAAGGCAACGCAAAATGCAGAAATTGAGGTGGTTTAAGGTGGTTAGGGGTCACCCAAGGTCAACGCAACATAACCATTTGATAGAGTGCATACAACTTGAACTTCCTATTCGAATTCAATAGAAACTATGAAGCTATCTTGTACCGTTTTCGAGATATTATCGCTTATTTTCCTAAAAATTAAAGAGGTCACGCGACAATGACCACGCCCATTTCAGGGTACGATTTGTCGTCCGTAGGCTGGGACTTGCTATGATCAACATGTACACGAAATTTGAAGTCTCTAGCTTAAGCCGATCCAGAGATATCTTAGGGGATAAAAGTTTAAAATGGGTCACGTGACGTGGCCACGCCATTTCAGGGGCGTTTTGTCATCCGTAGGCTGGGACTTGCTATGTTCAACCCACATATTCATTTTGAAATGTCTACAATAAACTGCAACGAAGAAATGAAAGGCAACGCCAAATGTAACAAGCACTATTGTGTTCTATCGGTCTATCAAATGCAACCTCGAAACGGCCAAAATTGGCATTTTTCCGTGGGAAAATATGTCCACCAAAATCGGCGTTTTCTGAAGGGGTGGGTCACATTGAGCACAAATTTCAGGTAGATGGGGACGTCGCCCGAAATGCATCTATGGACCGTTAGCTAGAGGAACGATGTAGCTACAACTATGCTGGTGGAAGTTTTCACACGAAGAAACTTTGCAGCAGACTTTTACTGGAAACATAGCAAAATCGCGTTTTGTGCCACCTTTGGGAAACTTAGGGGTAATGTACACGGTTCATCTATGACTCGTTGGAAAGCGCGTGGTCGACTTCCTATTAGCGCTGATTGAACTTATTTCGCAACCTCTTATGGTTAAGGCGCTATGAGCGGATATTTGTCGAAATTTTGGTGTTTGAAAGGGAGGTGGGTCACTTTGAGCGCAAATATCAAGGAAAGGGGGTCTGACGAATTTTGGCGCCAGAAAACTAGAGTCCCTGTGCTATCACGTGGTGTTGTTTGCGTGATCCTAGGTTTAGCCGCTTTGATACAATACTGGCATGTGACACACAGACACACGGACAGACAAACGGACAGACACGCGATGATGGCTATTACCGGCGCATCGCTTGTGCCGCAAGGGCAAAAATGGGTAACATGACCCTGACCATGCCCTTAAGGGTGATTCATCCGCCAAATGCTGGGACTTGATATGACCCAGTGTACAAAATTTGATCACCCTAGTTTCAGCCGTTCCAGAAAAATATGGATGGTGGCCATCAAAATTAAAATGGTTCACGTGACCTGACCACACCCCTTTCAGAGATGATTTGTCATCCGCGGGCTAGGACTTGCTACTATCAACCTGCCTACCAAATTTGAAGTCTCTATCTCCGCCCACTATAAAGATGTAAACAGAAATACAAAATTTGGAAAATGGGGTGGTTTGGGGTAGTTTGGGGTCATTCAATAAAGCGCATACGAGTTCCTATTAGTCTTACATAGTAACTATGTCTCTATCTTGCATTGTTTCTGAGATATAACGAGATATTGGTGGAAAATCGCCGATCTGAACCTCTATTTGGGGCCCCCGTTGGGGTGACCCCGTTGGAATTCCGCCGAGATCTTTGCCATCAGTAAAGTAGAGTCCGTGGGCTATCGTATGCCGTTGTCTTGTCTGCATGATCCTGGGTTTAACCATCTTCGTAGAACTCCGACTTGTGACAGACAGACAGACGGACGGAAGGACAGACGGACACATGATGACAGCATGTACCGCACTAGCATAGTGTAACAGAACAGTAAACAGTACCTCATTGGTATTTGACAGCGATGACAATGACCGTTATAATAACTGCCAAAATAACAAGCAAAACTATCAAAAGAATGAATTTCTTCTTGCGAGCTTTTGACTGGAACAAATACAAAAACAATTTGCACTTTAAACCACTGCAAAAAGTCGCACAATAATCACTGCATACATCATACATATGTGTAGTCAATTATCAGGTATAATCAATCAGAAATGTGAAAGTGGAACAGTAAATTATTAATCACTAAAGTTTCAGCTAATTAATCTTCTTTTAATTTTCTGACTAATGCTTCACCTGTCAATAAAACAAGTCCAAACTGGTTGCTTTCTGGCCGACTAACACAAACGAAAACATTCAGCTTCACAGCTTAACTTAGGTAATATGTTGCAGCAAACTATTTAAAGTGTTACAAATACTGTCCACTGCATACAGCTTTTTATAGAAAAACTAACAAAAATTAATGGTCAAATTAATAAATCAACGTGTTTAATTTAAATGAAAGTCTCATAACCAGCATTTCATAAACATTTACAAAGCAATTTTGAAAAAGCGTCTATAAATAAAAACATATTATCATAGCGACACAGTACATCGTATCTCCACATCCACTCTCTCATGGCTCCAGAACTGCTAAGATGTGAACAGGGATAAGCAGCAATGCTTTACCGATTACATGTATTAACCAGTGATTCTGCAACATATAGAAACAAAAAATTATTTCAGTAAGTAAATCAACCTGGCTTTGTCGAGCTTGCCGCAGCTGTTCAATACCTTCTTCAACACTTACAGATGCCGTTTCCACGTTTGCTTCAATGCTGTCTGTATCAAAGCCACACACATTCAGTTCAGCCAACTAATGCTCTGAATACTCAAACAGAGATACACACTCCCCTGGACCACTGCTGGTCGCAGAAGTTTAGTTAGAACATGTCAGAGTGTAGTATGTGATCTCAAAGACAAAATCCCACTGTGGCCAGTTCTCATGATAGCCACAGTGATATGCAGCCATTGGCATGGGCTGCACACCCTTACTGCATGGCCTAGGTAGGGTTGCCAGATCTCCAGTATTGTATGGGAGATCCCGAATTTCAGCCCCGGTCTCCCGCCTCCCAGAAGGAAGCCACCCAGGAAACCGAATCTCCTGTATTTGATTATAGGCTGATAGGCCGAAGAAGAATTTATTTGTTAAAGTGTTCAACAGTATTGACAAACGAAACTGACAAACATTTTTCAAATTATTTCGTTTGTTCTTGGCATTCCAGCATCGAATGCGTCAGTCGAAAGTTTTCATAGTGATGAACTCCAAGTGGAGTGATACCAGAAAAACAGCTCCGTCGAACTCATAAGAAACGAGCTTTTTGTTTACTTTAACTGCTCATTATCATGTTCAGGGTTCTACTCTTACTCTCTGGGAGACAAGAAACTACTGTAGATAGCAAAGAGTAGCTTGAAGTATTGACATTTAAGCCTCTGCACATGCGTGGTGCTAACAACATGGCTAACGTCTATGGAGCGAATGACAGCTCATTTCACTTTGATACTGATTCATTGTTTTGGCTTTCAGATTTGACTGTTCCATTCATTTTAAATCAAACCACTAGTGAAAACATATTAACATCAGCCTATTTTTGCCGAAATTTCAGCCAAAATAAAATAGCGCGCTTTTTTGGACCATGCAGTTTAATTATATAGGTACAGTACGCTGTGGCAGTAGGCGGAACTTGGCGAGTTCGCATGGATGAACTGATGGAAAAAATCTCCTGTATTTCGTCGGAGGAAATCTGGCAACCCTAGGCCTAGGTCAACTCACTGAACTCAGCCTTGTATCTTCTAAAAAATGGTAAAATGACCATCAGCTTATGGGGTCATTAATAATAATAAATGGTGACAGTGGGTGTGGATGACAGATGGACTCACAGCCCAAGTTAGTTGGCTTAGAGTTAGTGGCCAGCGGCACTGAGTTTGCCTTCATATATACTGAACCAGATGAGCTGGGTCAGAATGGCTATGCCATGATGACAGCATGTTCTTGTATTCTACGTCATACTGTACTTATATGCATGCTGATGTCATGGTCTGCATTGTCAGACATAAATAAAGAAACTACTTACTTACTTACTCACAGACAGAAAAGAACAAAAAGAAACAATACGTTCATTACCAACGATATCGCCTTGTTCGTGAATCAGCATTCCTAAATCCCTGAATATCAGATTCACATCCATTATGTCCGTCTACACACATACACCAATTAGCAATTCACTACAGCACACAACTGTGCGCTAAACAGTTTAAAAGCTTCACGACAACACTGACACAAATTATATCCAATAGTAACTAGTACCGCTATTTTTGGTTAGCGTTATACTGATCTACACGGTGAGGCACAATTACCGGACCCTCTTTACCCTCTTTAGTCAAATGACAAAACTGTGTTACTATGCTGTTGTTCGGCAAGAAACATTTCTACGAGTAAGCATGAGACAATGCAAATCAATACTGGACACAATGTTGTTAAATTTACCTGCCTTTATGTACTGCCTTTCATAGCCGTAGCCAGGATTTAGTCCTGGGGTGGCACTGGGAGGTCTTCCCTTCCCCTTCTAAAAGGGGTCCGGGGTGTAACCTCCTGGAAAATTTTTTAAATCCTAGATGCCTGTAGGTGACTTTAGAGCATTTTGGGCACTAGGATGTTTGTTTTGCAAAGCCAGTTTCATGCTAAGCAAAACAAATTTTTCGACAGGAGTAGACCTAAATAAACTGCACTGACTCGACAGTCGACAACAACCATGCACTGCACACACATGAAGCACTGCATGGCATTACAGTAATCAAATTCTGTGTGAAAAATAAATAAACGCTAACAGTAAAAATAACCACTTGCGCTTTACAACGCAGCTGCCAAAGCTGGGCTGGAGTACGTAAATGAAAAAATAAAGATAAAACAATATCAATATTCAATAATAAAATTTAAATGCGTAGTAGGGATCTGGGGTGCACATGCACCCACTGCACCCCCTAGCTACGCCTATGCTGCCTATACTGCGTCTGTTGTGTACGTGCCCTAGCCTTCAGCCATTCTTCAATGGTGACTGTCAAGGTGTTGGCTCTCAGAACAATCAGCATCCATTTCGTCGAGCCTTGTGTCACAGTTAATGGTCGATATTAGCGGGAAGTCCTTCTAATGCAAAAAGTCTGTTAGATATTCGTCAGCTGTCAATAGTTTTCCGTGTTTCAACAAGACAGTGTGCCCACGCCCACCGACCCATAGGGCTCGCGAGACAGTTGATCTGTTGACAAGGGAGATTCCAGACTTCATTCCGCCCATGCTTTGGCTGCCAAAAGCCCAGACTGAAATCCAGTGGACTACCAAGTGTGGTCAGTCACGTGGTCAGTCCGTGCTCAGCCAGACAGTAGGCCACGCCTAGAGAGGACATGCTTTAGAAATACCCGACAAGCTGCTCACGCCTACTTAAGCCTTCCGACACCCTACATGCCATGCACACACACGCACACACCTACCAATTCCCCTCCTCTCCCTGGGCTAGCTCATTGGACCGACATAAAGGTCTCAGCGCTAGGGTCCAGAGTAGGTTGGACCCCTGCCCGCAATAACGAACGAACGAAAGTGTGGTCTGTAATGCAGTAGAAAGTCTATAAAGGGCAGATCAAGGACGTCGATGAACTACGTTCGCGTATCCTGACAGCTTGGGATGAACTGGATCAGCATGTTATTGATACGACAGTCAGGCAGTGGCACACGCAGCTTCGTGCATCTGTTAAAGCGAACAAAAACTGAGCCAGTAGTTTAGAATGTTGTTGCTTATAACAGCACAGTCTACCAGATATTTCTGCTAAATGTAATCAACTTTTCTCTACTTATGCAAAGACTATACCATAAAATCCCAGGGGGTTTGGTAACTTTGCATTATCGTGTAGATTTCTCTAAAAAGCAAAGCATTGTTCAAATTCTGAAGCGTGGCCAGATGCTCAACCTGTTAGCCAACTGTGTCAATGCACTAAAAAGGTCAGTTCATGTCAACAAACTTGAACAGTAAATGCACCTCATCTGCACATCTGCAATATACATTGTAGCATGCAGTGAAGTAACAAAAAACATGAACAACATAAAGAACAAACAACGTACTTCAAGTTGCTGCAAAGCGTCTTCTCGTTCACGCATCAATTCATAGTCGACGTCAGAAGTGTCGATCTGCAGCGACATCTGTTGTCGACTGCTAGCAAACAGTGGCACAGCAGCAGATAATATGCATCTCAACAACACACTACTGATGATAATATAGAAATAGCATTTTTATTACTAATTGTAACGTTCATTATTTCACCTTTACATGTCCTTTTAGCATTTGTTAGTTATCACCTAACTTTATTGTTATGTAACTTGTCATGGCACTGAACAATGAACAGTCTACAACATGCAGACGTACTATTAACTACTACTCACTATTACTCAACTCACACTTCATGAAATTAAAGCAACTATATGGCTCTATTGTGTGGAATGCCCACAATACAGCATTCAGCTCGAAGGGCTCGGCTATCTGTGCACAAGCTGTTTACTTTCTGCATAAACCAAGTCCTAGTGTCACATGACTCAAAAGTCGATGGTGATTGGCTGCCTGTGACTGAGTGATGTCAGCATTATCTGCCATGTTGTCAACCCGCATCGGATGTCGCAGAAAATTTGGGTAGGTTTCTTGTATGGAGTATACAGGCCAGGGGAATGACTTTGAATTGATTCCAACGGTAAAAATGGAAGCTAGAGATCCCGTAGAGGGGTATTATGGTAGTGAATTTTCGGCGATCTGTAATCATTGCAGAGTTCTGGCACCCCTGAAGTCGCAACAACGTTAAATATTGAGAAATTTTTGTTTTTTAAAACTACTCCTTACAGTAAAATTTCAAAATACAGTTTTGAAAGTTTTCATCGTTACACTGACTGACGTGTTGTGTGCAAATTTCATGAAATTTGGCCGATGGGATATCTGTGAAATCGTGCGTTGCTTACCTGACCAAAAAACAACAAAATCTGGCCTGGCTCTCCAGCTGTCGCTACTGTGTGCATCGCGCACATAATCTGCCAGGGCCAGCGCCCGACAATGTCCTCATAGTGCTGCAGATTTCATCTAAATCGGTTCACTTTCAGCGGAGTTATAGCCGAGTGCGTGAATACCACCAAACCAGTAACATTTGTCATCCTGATTGACTGACTAAGTTAAGGTTTTACGTCCAACTCGACACAAAATAGGTCATTTCAGAGACGTTCTTCCCAGCCAATCTCTTGGCTAAGTATTGAAGAAACTAAATTGAACTCAACAGATGCAAGCAATACAAAAACAAAATGACCTAAGCTAACATAAAAGAACAGACCTGCCCTTGCGGCCGAGTGGTTATCGCACTCGGCCGCCATGTGCAGTACAGCATGACGCGCTCAGTGGCCAGGTTTCGACTCAGCCCGAGTGCGTCCGCCTACCAAAGAATTATGTTTAATAATTCCTATGCACATGATGAACAGGGACTTAATCCCGAGCAGGTAAGAGGGTTCGACGGTGTCCTCTATAAACTGTGACCGTTGCTGATGCCTTGATTAGCAGCGTCCAGGTATCAGCCACGCTGACGTAAGAGCTGAAGCAGATAGATGTGACTAAGTCGCCTGGCTGACGCTGCAGAAGCGCCAATTAGCTGGCTGGGCGCTGAATGGCAGACTGATGTGGCTGGTACTGAATAAGTGCCAGTCCGGGCCAGGTGCTGAACGATGGACCTGTGACGGCTGTCGCTGAACAAGTGCTAGTGCAGGCTTAGTCAGACAGTAGGCCACGCCTAGAGGGGGCACGTTTAGAAATACAAGACATGCTGCTCAAGCCTACTTTTCCTCCTTCACCGTACATAGCGCGCACACCACACACACCTATTAACTCCCCTCCAGGCCCTCCTCTCCCTGGGATGGCGCATTGGACCGATTCATAAGGTCTCAGGGCTGGGGTCCAGAGTAGGCTGGACCCCAGCATGCAAAGAACGAACGAGTGAATGAACATAAAAGAACGCACAAAAGACAAAAGCCTAAATAAATACACCAAAAAGAAATCTAAACCTAATTAACATGCAGAAATGTATGGATTGTGCGTATCACTGTACAAATAATTGACGTACATAACACAGCACAGAGCAGTTCTGATTAACTTTTCTCTTATCCTCCAGACAAACACCAGAGCTTCCACGGTCCCACAGTGTGAACAGACCGCTGTCTGCTCTGCGTGACGGTAGTCTCTCACTGAACATGTCTGCGTGGCAGCTGAAGATTTATCTGTTCGACCTAACTGCACACCACCCGACGCTGTTGTGGCGTTTTGTGATTTTGGCGCCGTTTATAAATGTCATGACTTACTTACTTAGAGCTCAGATGCTATCTATTGGAGGAGAGGAGGAACAATGGCCAATAAATGACTATTGTAGTCGTGTAATATATCTAATGCAGTCATGGCCCCATTTTAAACTTAGTTTTTACAATAACACGAGACAATAACAGTGTAATAATCACCCGTTGATCTCTTTTGACGTTGGGTGCGACAAACTGCTGCTCACATTCTGAAAAGCGTCATCAGCGAACGGATTCTGATAATAATACAAAATAACCACAAAAATACAACTTATATTACAGTAAAACATTTAACATTTTGCTAGCAGACCCACTAGACCAAAGTTTTTTTCAAGTATGGTGTACTTAACCAATGATTAAATAAATTAGCCCCATACGGGACTGACGGTCGACTCCTACTTACTTCCAACATCATGTGACACAAAAACTAGGATAAAAATAAAAAATCCGGCCCTGATAAGCTTTAGGTATTGCCCCCTAATTTAAGAATCCGTGGTCATTTGCCAGCCCCCGTTGTAAATGGGGGAGGAAATAACCTTTGAATATAGTGTTGTTACGGTTTCAAATATTTTGCCTTCGGTCGGTTTCGGTAGGTTTTGCAAGAAAAACAGCGGTTTTCGGTTCGGTTTCGGTTCTCATAATAAACGCACTGTAATCTGTTTTATGCCTACAGTCATATGGTATGACAACTTTCATCATCACTCGTTCGAACGGTAAACAACCGCATACATGCAATAATGCACTCAAAACAAAAAAGCTATGAACGAACCAGTAATGTAGGCCTACAAATCTATAAAAT
>Ga0209780_1002528_pt1 | contig 13050 bp, 7 predicted proteins | sample WorMetexBAHAMAS2_FD_187384 | JGI IMG/M metagenome (GOLD analysis project Ga0209780, IMG submission 187384) | Marine gutless worms symbiont microbial communities from Max Planck institute for Marine Microbiology, Germany - Inanidrilus exumae... | ecosystem: Host-associated > Annelida > Digestive... | reverse complement strand
CTACCTGACCATTTCCGGCTTTACTTCGCTCAACGGCTTGATTTGTTTACATAGTGTGTTAGACAAAGCCGGCTCTCAGTCGGTTTTCAAACGCACTTAAAATCCTCGCATTTTCATTCATTCAACAGACGTCTGCATCATTCATCATTGTTATCATCTGAGTCGTGAGCTCGTGATTCTACCGTGTAGACACTGATAGCGATCGCGCTCTCAGTCCGGCGGAACGCGCGTCGTTGTCTTGATATCGTAGACCTACTCTCTGCATTGACCAGCACACACGCTATCAGAAGTAGCAGTATTGTTGAAAATATTTTTTCTCGATTTCCCAAGGTAAAATTGCTACAGCTGACAGGTGTAGTGGGTTAATTTATAAGCTTTTGGTATCTAATTTTCTCAGGATTTCTTACACCAAAAATCGTAAAATCGGTTAATTTTTTTACCGCGCGACGCTATGCTAGCGCGGTATATGCTGTCGTCGTGTGTCCGTCTGTCTCTCCGTCCGTCTGTCTGTCTGTCACACGCCGGTATTGTACCAAAACCGCTACACGTAGGATCACGCAAACAACTCCATGCGATAGAGTGTGTGGAACGTGTCAAATACTAGCCCTGTGACGACAGACTATCCCCTAGTGGGGTAGTCTGTCCAAATCACTTTTTTGGAATTGATGAAGCTAGGCACTTCGAATTTCGTGTTCTGCTTATGGCGCTTAATCAGATTTTATTACTTACTTACTTACTTACTTACTAGCAGTCCTGCAGTAGGTACCTTCTGACTCGTTTGCGTGCATAAACTTCACGGAGTTTGTCATAAAATCATATTCCGAACGTTCTTGCGTTATCTGCATTCTGTGGTTCATGTGTTGCACCTAAATGAAGTAAATCATTACCGTTTTTATATTTGTGTAACATTTGTCATCTAAGTGTTGTTAAGTTTTGTTAAGTATCAAGTAAAATTGATTAAGTTTGATGGTATGAGTAAAAGTACAGTCGTTAATTTAAATTTTTGAATTTCGTAAGGTAGTGCAGCGACACGCTTAAGGTGAGTTGGAAGGCCCGGCAATAGTTGCATAAAGAGTTTCCTTGGGAATCTGTCAGTGAAGGAATTTTGAAAATCGGTCTACATTTGCCGAAGTTACGGTCAGCTCAGACGTCCAGTGTATTGTTTTCATTTAAGACAGTGTACACAGAGTTAAAGGTGTGATTGCACACCGCGGGCGAAGTCTGATACTGATATCTAGGATTGCCTTGTTGCCTTTGCTACCGTTTTTTTCTTTATTATCTATCAGTCACTTGTTGATGAAATAAAGATGTTCAACATGATTTTCGAGTCACAGTGCATATTCAAAATGTCCTCCCCTGGTCCGAATGTAGGCGTAGTGAAAATCGATCCATTGTGGCAAAGTTACGGACAAGAGACTCAGAATGTACAGGTATACAGGTAGTGAGCGTTACAGCAGCTGACGATAGTTTTCATATAGCGAGTGTCTGCAAGAAAAGGAGCCGGTACCTGACTGGCACTACCTGCATTGCCCGTGACTGCCAACTTTTATCATTCTGAGCCGAGAAGAACCATGCGGCGACAAGGTCGAGCCGCATGGTTGCTGCAATAGAGGCCAGACTGAGAATACTGATAGGTCGATGACACATGATACACGTAGGCTATGGGATGGTGAAATGTCAATGCTGGCTGCCATTGTTAAGCCCCGTTCATACCAGCAACAATGTCCAAGCAACATTGTCGAATGCTACAAGTTAAACGATTCTTTCGACAATGTCGTATGTTGCTTCGTCATTTTTGCCGTTTTCGGCAACAATGTCGAACGAAATTTCGTCCTTTCGACAAAGTCGAAACAAATTGAACTTCGTCGAAAGGACGAAATTTTACAATAGAATCGTTCGACGTTGTTGCCGTTTGTGGCAACAAAGTCGAACGTTGCTTCGACAAAGTCGAACGGTGCTTATTCGACATTGTTGCTGGTGGGGACGGGGCCTTACTCACTGTGAACCAGGATTGCACATTTATTGCTGCACACGTTTATGATTTCCTTCCTTCACTGGGTAGGGGTAGCTCTCCACCCCTGACCTTTTATGTCTGATATAGCCATATTTGTGCTGAAAGGGGACGTTAAACTTCAACTAACAGTATGATGATTTCACACGTTCACACACACACACACACACACAAGTCCATGACGTTATTGCTTACTTCCGCCGCAATACGGCGGTGTCAAAGACGCGGCGCTGCAGATCGCATTACGGGCTCAGCATTGTAATTACGGTGACAACTTGTCGCTGTTTTGTCGAGCGGCGGTGAATCTAGCCTGCAGCGCGTTGGGTCTCGACGGCAATTGAGAGCTCAGCCACGCGAAACGCCTGCGTTATCTTGCCGGCCATGCTGACAGTGAATCTACGGTGACATGACAATGACAATCTACCTGCGTGTCGTTGTTGTTCGGGGTCGATCTGTCGACGAGCACGATATTGAGCGCACCGCTGTCTATGATAGCAAGCAATATAGGCGCAATTCCCGCAACCGTGTCCCTGGAAACTGCAGCTGTAAAATGAAACAACAAATGAGTTGGTAATTATTATTGCAATAATTCTTAAACAAAATGTTGCACAGTTTCATAGTAATTTTTTATTGAAACTAGAAGAACGATGTACTCGAGGTAGCACCGACCACTTTAGCAAGAATGACTGCGAAGTTTGACCCATGACCCTGACCTTTGAACTTGACGTGAACCAACATGCCAAATATCTCGGTCAGAAATTATTTAGTTTAAAGTTACTATACGGACACACACACACACACACACCTGCACTTAGACCACTAAAACGATCGGTAAAATATCGCCGTAAGTGTCAGAGACAACTCAGCTGGAGACATGACGACGGGCGGCAATGAGACATCACTCTGTGACTGCTCCATTTGCGCGTCTGAGGACTATTTATGACGCGCTTTATAAATCTACTCATCATCATCATCATCATCATCATCAGCGTCTGTCCCTGTATAGTCTACAGATGGCGCAATGCAGCCACCGCCGTGGCTGCATTTCATGCCAACTTGTCTCTGTTTCTCACCACAAAATTAGTTGCTATGGCAACGTCCCTTGACCGAAGTTCACCATATTTTTAGCTACAAGAATTTTTCATCGACGATGTTAAGCAACAATCCGCGTTGAGATCCGTGCACCCGTTGTCGAATGAGACGGGCGACAGTTAAAAACAAAGAAAATCGTCGGTAAAACATAAGCGTGCCGGCGGCATCGCAGTGCATTTGTTTCAGTCCTGTCAGTTCGATTCGTCATGCTGCGATGTGCTACAAGCTGTTACGGTTGACGCCTAGGTGATAGATAGAGCAACATCTATCTATCACTTAAGCGTGCGTCAACGGTCAACAGCTTGTAGCACATTGCAGCATCGTGTTGTTTGTTATGGCTAGTAGCTAGTAGATCAGTCACTGAATACTGCCGCTGGTATCGATCGTTATTTATGGGCTATCCGTTTTTCAGGCCCCATTACCGATTGCACTCCGTTTGTCTGTCCGTCTATCCCATACTTGCTCCAAAGTCTAAAATGAAAATGCGAAAAACTTTCTCAGTCATGTGACCAGTTTCGAATGTCAAAGGTCAAGGTGACAAGGTTAACATATTGATGTTGCTCTGTGTGTGCGATTAGTTACTGTCCGAACACACACACAGACACACACACACACTGAACCGACTGCTCCAGTTGCCTCTCCTCTATCGTCCCCTTCTCGTCCTCCTAATCTTTCTTCTCTTTTCCACAATACCACTTTCTAATTAGCCCCATCTGCCCCACCGGCCATACAAATGTGTAAAAAAACTGTACTTTGTATACAAGTTAACGGCGATGTAGCACAATCAGTATTACTCAGAATCATCGACTTTCTGCCAGTCAAAACGCTGATAGCGTGTCGCCGGGATCGCTTAAAATGTGAAACATTACCGTTTTCAAGGTTTACCTAAATTTAGAAAGTTTTGTTGGAGGCATGCCCCCTGCGGGAAGGCGTGCGCGGACACGGTTTATCGAGTTTTTGTGTGCTGTATATGTCGGTTGCTGGTGATGAAGATGACGTTGTGTGACGTAGTGAGTCCGGCAGTCCCTCAGCTGGATACGGACACGGCGGAAGGACACATGCGTGAAGGCGGCACGGTCGTTTGGACGTGTACGTCGACTGGAGGCAACCCGGCGCCGTCGATGACCTGGTACCGCAACGGTTCACCTGTCAACAGCTCGTGGTCCACTCTGACGCCGGCCGCCGTCAAGTTCGGCGCTACTGTGAGCCGTCTGACGTGGACGCTGACCGCTACTGATCACTGGGCCAACTTCTCGTGTTCAGCGAGCACGGTCATTTCCGGGTCACGTGTCTACTCGCCCGTAGCACGCTACCGTGTACAGTGTAAGTATCTCGATACGCACATCGAAGAACGTCATTGATTAGTGAAGGAATGACTAGTTTGTCCGGCGCTGAAATCCAGCTGTCTCGCTGTTTTGACAAGAGGCGAATGACATCGTGTTAAGCTGGAGCTGGTGTGTAAATATGACCTACCGGTAGTTGCTATACGTTGCTAGCGGTCGTCTGCCCCGTGTGCACACTCTGATGATCGCTGGCCTGGACGCCGACCGCCAAGCAGCGTGTTGTGTTGTTATCGCGACGCGGCGTGCTCGTTGTGTGCTGGAAGCTGCGAATGACGGCAGATGTATATGCGACTAGTGACAGTGATAGACGAGTTGACGTAAGTTGTAAGACGCTGCGTTGTGTGACGTATTGAGTCACGTGACGTGGTTGGTGGATGCTGATGTAGACGCGCCGATCATGTCGCTCACGTCCGATGATGTCGCCGTTGATCAGTCGCTGATCGTGGTCGACAACTCCACGTCGACGTTGTCGTGCAACGTCGACGCTTACCCTCCAGTCGACGCGTCAGCCGTCGTCTGGTACAAAGACGCCGCCTTTGCTGGTCTGTTGATTTTTCGTTTTATCTGGTGATCTGTTTTATGCTTTCGACACCCGACAGTGTCTATACTGTCAGTCGAAGAATTATATTTTCGGGTTGTCCGTCCGCCATGGTGGTTCGTTCGTCCGTTCGTTCGTCCAGACAGATCTTGTTACCATGATATCTCACGAACGGCTTGAGTAGTCTCTTACAAAGAATATTCACTAGCCCCAACTGATAACCTGATTAGATTTTGGAGGTCAAAGGTCAAGGTTACAGCAGGCCGTCCAGGTGGTGAAAGCATCCACGTCGACGCTGCGGCGTCGTTGTCCTTCTGTTCTCGTTTTTAGGTTGCATCGCCTGCACGCAGTGCGTAAGATGCGGCCTGTTGCTACAGATGTCGCACGTAGTGTGGTCTGTGTGTATGTGTGTGTGTGTGTGTGTCTGTGTGTTGGACACAGGGATGATGTGCATAAACGACGGAACCGATCGAGATGTCGTTTGTGGGGCTGACTTATGTGGGTCCAGTGAACCAGGTATTAGATGGGGGTCAAGGTCGGACGAATCCTTTCGAGCCGCGAGGGGTGACAAGATGGCAGTGCGGTCTCTTGCCAAATTACATTAGACACTTGTTTGTCATTTACCGTTGTGTTACTGTGAGTTGTAACTTGTCGCTGTTAGCACGGCTTGTTCTGGGTACTGGTACTAGCGTCGGACAGCTGACGCAAACGAATGACGTGGCGTCCCTTCTGTTATGAGTCAGCTGGTGGATTATGAAAAGATGAGGTCCGGTGGATGTTTTGTGCTGTGAGTTCCCGTCAGTGAAACGGTTGGGCGGGCGATAGAAAGGGCATCCTGGCCTGTACAAAAACCTGCTCCAGTTATCCCAAATGGGGGACGTGACCCACGTGGATTAGCTGGAGATACACCAAAAACTGTGCGACTGTGTGTTAGCATGGCTATGAAGTTTTTCAGTGTTGGCTCGTGTTCCATGTTCCAGTCGACCATTACTACCAGCCACCTATGCATTTCTGACAACGGCACTTATATGTATTACGGCGTAACTTGGTACTTTCTGATGTTGACGAATATCTTAGAGGCCTGTAGTAAATGATTAACATTTCATCATAAACATAATCAGGCGTGTAAGAAGTTCTAATGTATGTATGCATTTGTGCGTGTGTGTGTATTTGATAGGTCGTGGATCTGTGTTGTCATTTGAGCCAGTCACAGTCTCTACTGCGGCGACCTACATTTGTAGTGCTTATAACTTTGCTGAAATGAACGCTTCTGTGGAAGTGATTGTCCACTGTGAGTGTCGAGTCGTGTTTGTCGTGTCACGTGATGTGACGTCACACTGTGTATCAGTTGAAATTATCACACGCAGCCCTGCATGTCTTATCCGCGACTGGGAAAGGGAAAAACATTGAACCTCTTTAGAATCAACACTCCTTGACTGATAGCCTAACAATTTGTCACATGTGATTACGTTGGCAACCTTTACCGTGTGCCAAATTCGGTGCAGATCCGTCCATGACGGGCTTCTGTTAAATGTAACGCAAATTATTACCCGCGCTATTTACCTATGCTAGCGCGAATATCCGCGGTGGTCGTGTGTCTATCTGTCACACGCCGGTATTATATCAACGCGGTTAAACGTAGGATCACGCAAACAACGCCACGTGATAGCCCAGGGAATCTAGTTTTCCGACGCTAAGTGTCGTTTGTGGACCCCCCTTCCCCCTGAAATTTGCGCTCAAAGTGACCCACACCCCTTTCGAACACCACAATTTTGACCAATACCTGCTCATAGTGCCTCAACCGTAGAAGCTGGCGAAAAAAGTTTAATTAGCGCTAATAGGAAGTCTACCACGTGCTTTCCAACGAGCCATAGATGAACCGTGTTCGTTACCTCTAAGTCCCCCAAAGGATGGCACAAAACGCGATTTTGCTGTTTTGCCAGTAAAATTCAAATTCTGTCGAAAGAAGTCTGTTACAAAGTTTCTTTGTGCGAAAACTTTCAGCGGCAGAGTTGTAGCTACATCATTCCTCTATCTAGCGGTCCATTGCGGGCGACGTCTCCATCTACCTAAAATTTGCGCTCAAAGTGACCCACCGCTTCAGAAAACGCCGATTTCGACAGCTTTCGATTAATAGTGCCGCAGCCGTGAGAGCTAGCGAAAAAAACTTCAATTATCGCTAATAGGAAGTCGACAGTGTGCTTTCCCTGGAGCCATAGATGAACCCTGTGCGTTACCCCTAAGTCACCCATATGATAGCTCAAAACGAGAATTTTTACATTTGGCTTTGCCTTTTCTTTCTCCGTCGCAGGTAACTGTAGAAACTTCAAATTTGGTATGTGGGTTGAACGTAGCAAGTCCCAGCCTGCAGATGACAAAACATCCCTGAAATTGTCTTGGTCACGTCACGTGACCTATTTTAAATTTTTAGTCCCCGTAAGATATCTCTGGAACAGCTTAAGCTAGAGATTTTAAATTTGGTGTACACGTTGACCATAGCAAGTCCCAGCCTACGGTCGACAAATTGTCCCTGAAAGTGGTGTGGTCACTGTCACGTAATCTCTTTAATTTTTGGAAAATAAGCGATAATATCTCGAAAACGTTATAAGATAGCCTCATAGTTTCTACTTTCTATTAAATTCGAATAGGAAGTCATATGCATTCTATTGAATGGTTATGTTGCAGATGACCTTGGGTGACCCATAACCACCTTAAATCATTTCAATTTCTACATTTTGCGTTGCCTTATGCATCTTCGTAATTGGTGATCGCAAAGACTCGAAATGTGATGTACAGGTTGAATGTACAAGTCACAGCCTACGGACAACAAACCGTCTCTGGTAGGGGCCTGGTCAGGTTATGTGACCTATTAAAATTTTTTGGACTCCAATCATATCACTGGAACAGCTGAACCTAAAGTCGTGAAATTTTGTACACAGGTAGGCTATATCAATTCTAGCAACAAGATGACATATCATTCACAAAAAGGGCGTGATTACGGTCACGTGACTTTTAAAATTTTGCCGTTTGTCGTGATGCAGCGCGTCGTGCGGGTTTGTCAGCGACCGCTGAGCTACTTGTTTTTATTACCCGCGCGACGCTATGCTAGAGCGTACTTGCTGTCATCGTGTGTCTGTTACTCCGTTCGTCACATGTCCTTGTTCTACTAACCAGGCTAAACGACGCTGTGATAGCCCAGTGACTCTAGTTTGATGATGCTAATGATCTTAGCGAAATTCCAATGCAGTCATCCCCATCGGAGGCGCCACCAGAGGTTGGGTAAGTAAAAATCCGAGATTTTCGACCAATATGCCTACCTCGCTATATCTCAGAAACGATGCAAGATAGGGACATAGTTACTAGGGAAGGCTAATAGGAACTTATGTGCGCTCTATCGAAAGGCGATATTTTTCAGTGACCTATGGTGACCCCAAACAACTCCTTTTTTCACATTTTGTATCCCTTTTCGTGTTTTCATAATGGGTGCAGCTAGTGACTTCTAATCTGGTAGACAGATTGACCGTAGCAAGTGCTAGTGACAAATCACCCTTGAAAGGGGTGTGGTCAGGTCACGTGAACCATTCAATTTAAATTTTGGTGAGCACCAACCATATCTCTGGAAAATCTGAAGCTATAATTGTAAAATTTCGTACACGGGTAGGCTATGTCAAGTTCCAACATACGGATGACAAATCACCCTTAAAAGGAGCGTGGTCTGGGTCACGTGACAGTGACTCGTTTTAAATTTTGGGGCCCCAGTGATATCTCTGGAACAGCTGAAGCTAGAGTCGTTAAATTTTGCATCCAGTTAGACTATATCAAGTGTTAGCTTACGGACGACAAACAACCCATAAAACAGGCGTGGTCAGTGTCACACGACTCATTTTCAATTTCGACGCCCGCAATCATATCTCCGGAACGGCTGAAGCGAGAGTCGCCAAATTTTGTATGCAGGTAGCATTTATTATGTGTTAGCCTGGCGGTGGCAGACTACTTTGTAATGGTAATGGGCGTGGTCAGGTCACGTAACATGTTTTTATAATTTTGTCCCCAATCATGTCTTTGGAATTGGTGAAGATAGGCACTTCAAATTTCGTGTGCTGATTGATACACAGGAATACTAGTGCATGCATGATACATTACCCCCGAAATGGATGTGTTCAGGGTCACGTGACCTCTTTAAATTTTGGGAAATAAGTGACAATATATCGGAAAAGGTGCACGATAGAGACATAGTTGCAATATAAGACTAATAGCAAACAGTATGTGGCCTATTGAATGGCACCGTTACCAGTGACCTGTTGTGACCTTGAAGGTCACGTTTGCTATATGAAACCTCTTTGTCTCACATATCTCGGGAAACGCAACGTGTTGTATGTACGATATGTTTACACGTGAATCGGAAAAGTGCACATAGCTTGTAGTTTCAATTATGTTTCGAGAATAAAGGACTTCTCAAGGTCACAGCCAGTCACATACGTTGTAAATGTGGTAATATCTTGGAAACGGTGCCAGATAACGTCTTTGTTACTACAACCCACTACTATGACCTGTCGAATAGAGGCAGTGCTGATGACCTTGACCTTCAAGCCTTTCAAATGTGATTTTTACCCGTGCAATGCTATGCTAGCGCGGTACTTGGTGTCATCGCTTGTCCATCTGTTCGTCCGTCACGAGTCGGAGTGGTAGCAAAATGGCTAATAATAGGATCGCGCAAAGAACGCTGCACGATAGCTGGGGACTCTAGTTTCATGAAGCAAAAGATCTCTACGTAACTCCGACAAATGCCGCTGGGGTAGGTAAAAATTGCATTTTTTGACCGGTCAAGAAGTCTCCTGCTCAGACGCCTTATCGCCGGCAGTTTGTGTCCATCCGCCACGGTCGTACGCGTCCACGACGATGCGCTGGCGAAGGAATACGCGGTGTCGTCACCAACTCTGGTGGTAGTCGAATCTGATGATCACAGTTGCGGTCCAGTTGACATCAGCGTTCAAATCAGCGACCAAGATTCCTAAATGAGCACGAAACTTTATCGACTAAGATAGTTTTTTTGTGTTGTTGACCATTTTCTCTTTGCACATGCGCACATATGATGGTATTTCTACTTTCAGTCCAAAATCGGACACTGCAATCATTCTCCATGGCGTCAATTTCATGTAACAGAATTGAAATTTTGGCAACATGGCAACACCTCGAGTGATCTATGGCTATATTTTTACTACATATGTCCAGAAACGGCTTGTCGTCCGAAGCCTGGGACTTGCTATGATCAATCAGCATACCAAATTTGAAGTGTCTGTGATTACCTGCAACGAACATATGAAAGGCAACGCAGAAATGTGTAAAAATTCTCGGTTTGAGCCACCCTTTGGGGGACTTAGGGGTAACGCACAGGGTTCATCTATGGCTCGATAGAAAGCACATTGTCGACTTTCTATTAGTGATAATTGAACGTTTTTTTGCTAGCTTTCACGACTGAGGCACTGTTAAGTGAAATCTGTCGAAATCGGAGTTTTCTTAAGGGGTAGGTCACTATGAGCGCAAATATTAGGTAGATGGGGTCTGTGGGACGTCGCCCGGAGTTGGACCGTTAGATAGAGGAATGATATAGTTACAACTTTCCTCTGGTAGTTTTCACACAAAGAAACTTGTAGCAGACGTCTTTCAACAGAAGTTGAATTTTACTGGCAAAAACAGCAAATCACTTTGCCATTCTTTGGGGGACTTTGGGGTAAGGTACACGGTTTATCTTTGGCTCGTTGGAAAGCGCATGGTCGACTTCCTGTTAGTGCTTATTGAACATTTTCGCCAGCTCTCACGGTCGAGGCACTATGAGCGGATATTGGTCGAAATCGTTGTGTTCGAAATATGGTAGGTCACTTTGAGCACAAATGTGAGGGGGTATGCGACGTCGCCCACCAACGACTTTTGGCGTCAGAAAACTAGAGCCCCTGGGCTATCACGTGGCGTTGTTTGCGTGATCCTACGTTTAGCCATTTTGATACAATACCGGCATGTGACGGGCGGACGGACACGACGACGACGGCTAATACCTGTCGCGTCGCGCGGGTAAAAATCACAAAGAAGGTATAGCTGTTTTGCGGTTTGTGCACTTGTGCTGTTAATATGTCGTTTATTCACCACGAAGGTAGAAATACAAATACAATACAATGCAAATGAAAGGACAGGACAGACAGACAACAAACTACTAATGGGTTGTGACTTTTTAAAATAATTGATTACTTGAGAATTACCTGATAAGCATGTCTTTCTGTGCAGAATTGAATGCTGTTTGAAAGTGTTTCTACATACGGTTAGTTTTTTGCAGTAATTAGTGATTTGGGGTTTACTACGGAGTGCAGACTTTTGGCCCATTCTGTACATGACGCCGTGTTTATTAGGGCACTGTGTATAGCTGGCTGTTGACTGTGTGTGTGCATGCTCCAGATGCGCCGCGGTTGCGTCCAGTGGCGGCTGGTCGCAGTGTGGGCGGCGATGGTGGACAAGTGTCAGTACGTGAAAACTCTTCCGTCAACTTGACGTGTGAAGTGGACGCCGTACCGCCTGCCAGCACATCAGCCCTCAACTGGTACAGGAATGGCAGACTGGTGCACAGTGGCCAGTTCTACGTCAAGTCGGCGGTACAGCGACGTGATGCCGGGCTGTACGAGTGTCGGACGTCGAATACGATGACGCCTTCTCACGGCGGCAGTCAGACCGGTGTTGGACGAGCTACGATCAACCTTGTCGTCACGTGTAAGCGTCTGTCACTCCAGACATGCACACACACACGCATGATGTGTGTGCATTTATGAATTCCGCATTCGAAACTTGGCTGCAAAGACTTTTCTGCAATGATATCAGTTACTGACCTGTGTGGTTCCTCGTTGTCGAGACCTTATTGAAAGAACTCGAGTTCAAGAACAGCAGCTTGACAACGGATCTCGAGACCAAGACAAAGACCTTTAGAAACTAGACTCTGGAGACCCGAGATCTTGTCTCGATATCACAAGACTGCCTGTATGTTATTTGCTATGTATACACTGCATGCTCTAAACATGTGATGGTCTGTTGCGTGTGTAGATGTCGCAGGTGCAGCATCTATTATTGGTCCACACGCTGTTGTCGTTGGAGATAACGTCACACTGAACTGTTCTGTTACTGATCCGGGTCTGTTGTCTACATTTTCCTATACACCTTTGAAATTTTTGTTTCGGCATTTGTATATAAAGTGCAGTTCAAAAAAGCTAAGAAGGTACCCCTCTGTCTTCTTAATGAATTTAGCAAACCATATACTTTGCTATATGGAGTTGCGGATGCATGCAGGGAAAGTTTGATTTTGGCATGTTAATTTAAAATCTTTTTTTAATTTACGTTTTATGTACTTATATTAACATTAGAAAGATAATTAAGAACTACAAGTAAGTAAGTAGCCTGTTATTTCAATCTGACACTGTTACAGCGAAGAATGCAAATAAAATACAAGTGAAATATAATACACAAAGCATGAAATGCACAATATGAACTGCTATAACGGGCTAAAACAGAGACTAACTAAAACTACAAACTAAAAACTAGGCTGACACAGCGTGACGTGACTAATGGAAGGTTGTACATATTTATATAAACTACGATTGATATACTGCAACAATTTTTAAACTGCGAATATTGAACAGTGAGAAGCAGATATTGATGTTGCCTCTTACGAAGACGGTTAGAACTGTAGTAGTCTAGATGGTGCAGACTGTGACCTGGCCGAAATAGTTCGCGATCTGACTTGCAGACATTATGCAGACAGAGCTCGATGCCATCTACTACTACTACGACTGCTACTACTACTACTATTACTGACAGTACTAATACTACAATTACTAAGACGTAGTCGTAGTCGTCGACGACGACGACGACGACGACGAACCGACGACGACGTCGAACCGACTACGACGACGGCCTACACGCGTTCGGCTGTAACCCTTCCGAACGTGAACCGAGTTGGATGGAATTTGGAACACTGTGAGCCAAATGTTGGGGGCTAGCTCTCGCAGAGTTTGGGCGCTATCTGCGCA
>Ga0209780_1002527_pt1 | contig 13052 bp, 3 predicted proteins | sample WorMetexBAHAMAS2_FD_187384 | JGI IMG/M metagenome (GOLD analysis project Ga0209780, IMG submission 187384) | Marine gutless worms symbiont microbial communities from Max Planck institute for Marine Microbiology, Germany - Inanidrilus exumae... | ecosystem: Host-associated > Annelida > Digestive... | reverse complement strand
AATCTACGATCCGCCACCATGTCGCTGTCTCAACCATCGTCCAGGACAACTCTCGCGAACCGCGCGTTCCGCTGCTCAGCACCTGCTGTGTGGAACTCGCTTCCTAAGACAGTTGTTGATAGTGACCCCATCGCGGTTTTTAAATCTAAGCTAAAGACATTTCTCTTCTCCCAAGCTTACTCTCTTTCCTCTTCTCACTCCTGCTAGCACACTGCCTGGCCCAGCGCCTCTGAAGTTACGACGATATGGCGCTATACAAATGTGTATATTATTATTATTATTATTTCTTCCATTTAATAGCATGTAGGACCGATAATGGGTCTATGTCCACGAAAAATATGGTAGAGTTCCTACCACCCCTCTCCGAGATCCGTGGTGGAGTTTAGGGATTGGGGGCTCGGGCGGCCTCAAGTGGCAATGTATCGCTAATTGCCCGCATTTCTAGTTTGTTTTTAGTTTTCCTTATTTTTTATTTGTTGTTTTTTGGTTCCGTTCGTTAGATTAAGCTGGTTCTTTCGCCAGCTTTTGAACGCACGTAAATATAACATCTCGTGTCGTATCGTATCGTATTGTAATCCGTGTTCTTGCTAGAAACTTGGTCATATGTTTACCGACGTACAAAATTCGTTCAGGTGCAGACTCAGTAGTGAATTTGTAATAAAGTTACAGTGATCCCACCTCGCCTCAAATGCTTCGCCATAAGTTCAAAACATAGTATGGCCGCCATACTATGTTTTGAACTTTTGATTTGTTGTTAATCACAATATTATTAAAAAACATAGCCTCCGTTTTTCTTTGTTGTAAAAGCCAGTGCTTTAAAGCAGCAAAAATCAAAACTTTATTGCAAATTTTAAGCACATTTGACGAAGATAGGGCAAAGGTTCTTTCATATCGGATGCGTTGCGGTGCGGTGCGTTGCGGTATTTTGTGGCGTCTTGCGGTGTATTGCGGTATATTGCAGCGAAAACAACGTAATATGCCGCGCGACACTGAAACGCTAGGCATCGGGGTACAAAGTATACGTCGATTTGTTTAGCGCATCGTCGTAACTACCTCTAATGCGCTCAGACATGGATCACACAGTTTTACCTGCAAATTACGCCACGCCTGCCTTTAGGCCCCAGCCACAGAGCATCACCACCCGTTCGCTGGTACTCATTTTATCGTCCCATGGAGGGTAGAACGCTGAGTCGATATACAGCCTACATATGCTAACATCCGTGCACAGCATAGGCCCTAAATGCATGTCATATACGGTAGACGGAACAGTAGTCGATGTACGGTGAGTGACAGCTGATTAACCCCGCACCGTGCATCGCATACGAAAAAGCTAATAACGCAATCTGTAAAAGCTATTTCGGTGACGGCTGTTATCGTTATCAATGACGCGGTGTTATCAGCGACAACAAGCGTGACTGAGTCATTCAACACACACCGCTGCAGCTCTCAGATCAGTTTTATTAACATTATCAGTCATGTAAGATTTCTTCTACAGTTCATCTCTCCAGTTTACCATCCACTTCAACGGTTGTCGCGCGGATAGGGCAATCAGTGACGTCGATGCGTCCGTACGTCTGTCTGTCGGTTTGTTTCTACTGGCCAGCCTACACGTAGGGGGCCAGACTAATAACGGTCGCTGGCGTCTGTCGTCGTCGTCTGTAACACTTCATGGCGGCGCAACGTAACTCACCAGGGGGCAGCACGCGACGGCGGTCCAGTCGTGTTATGTCCCGGCGACACCTTGTTTCTACACGATAGGCTATATCAACGAGAGCTCAGTTCAGCAAGTGCTAATATAAGCGACCGGGTCGAATTACATTGAAAATGCCTATTCACGCCCAGAATGCCAGTCGTTATTAGGGTCGACAGTTTTTGAGGTCGAGTGGCTTTAAAGCTAGTTGTAACGACCTTAGTTAGCGCAAAACTGTTAGATCTAATTAACTTATGGCGATTAGCGCCTCTGGGGAAAGACAAACGATTTATTGAAAGAAGCGACCGGTATACGCCGTGGGCGGGTATACCCGGTCGCTAACCAGAAGCTCTGCTTATGCAGTGAGACCGCGCGACGCGTTATTTTAGTAAACTCGTGCTACGTTTCATGAGGTACGGGAGTTGTAAAAATTTCAAACAGCAAAAGTGACCTTCAAGATTGGCAACGGTGCCATTCGATAGGCCACATACGATTTCCTGTTAAGGTTCCATTGCAACTATGTCTCTATTTTTATAGCACCGTTAACGAGATATTATCAGTTATGTCCCAAAATTTAAAAAGGTCACGTGACACATCACACATCACTTTCGGGGGTAGTATGTCACAGTGCGCTAGCACGCCTGTGTATCAATCAGCACACGGAATTTGAAGTGCCTAGCTTCACCATGTCCAAAGAATAATTGGGGCAAAATTTAAACAAGAGCTCATCAGAAGACGAGATAGCGAACGTGAACGTTTTACGACGGCATCGTACATGTAGAGGCCAGAGCCTACGCCCATTAAACTGAGTTCCTAATTTATACTCTAACTAAGCGTCAGTGGTAATCTGCGCAGTGCACCCAATGATCTATACACCTACGCCCATCAAACCGAGTTATCAGAGTTTGTTTTGCCTAAATAATCGCTGAGTAATTGCGCAGTTAGGTGAAATAATGCAAAATAAGGGCCGTTCAAGGTCATTCAAGGTCACCGATATTGGTACCAATCGAAAGCTCATATACGACTTCTTACCAAAACGATAGCTCGGCATGCAAGTACTGCGTATTAAGTCTTGAATTTATGAATCTGCTAGGAATTTATAGCGTGGGCGTCGCGCGGTCCCTCTGCAGACGTTTACTACTAGGCATAGTAATCGTAAATTGTTCATAGTTGTGGCTTTGTCAACCACTTTTACGCAATACGCCCCTTAAATTACCAAATTCGGTAAAAAAATAACGCAAAATAAGGGCCATTTCGATGTTCACGGTCATTCAAGGTCACCGATTTTGGTACCAATCGAAAGCTCATATATGTCTTCCTATTAGTGATTAATACTAACTTACCTCCTTATCTTGCACCGTTTCGGAGATACAGCATTCCAAGGGTGAAAAATCGCTATATTTAGCTACCCCTCTTGCGTTTAAACCCCCCGACGGAGGGGTCCACTGGGACAGTCTCCGTAAAATTTTCAGTGAATGTCAACGGGTGGCCAAGGTACCAAAAGGCATAGAAATGTTGCGGAAAATCTCAACCGGCTGAGTAGGGTGCACCAACGTTACAGACGGACGACAGACGACAGACAGACAGACAGACGGATGGGCGATAGCATATAGCAAACGTGAACGTGAGTTCACGTTCGCTAAAAACGAGTCACATGACCCTGACCACGCCCCTTTCAGGATGATTATTTTGTCATCTTTCAGCTAGGCTATGATGTAGTTTACCTGTGTAAAAAACTTGACCACTCTAGCTTCAGTCTTTTAAGATATATCATTGAAGGCCCGAAAGTTTAAAATGAGTCATTTTACCCTAACCACGCCCATCTTAAGGGTGATTTGTTCGCTATATGCTGGGACTTGATATAGCCTATCGGTGTACAAAATTTGATCACTCTAGCTTCAGCTGTTCCAGAGATATGGTTAGTGCCCACCAAAATGCAAATGGTTCACGTGACCTGACCACGCCCCTTTTAATGATGTTTTGTTATCCTCGGGCTAGGACATGCTACTATCAACCTATCTTCCAAATGTGAAGCATCTGTCTCCGCCCACTAGCCAGAGCGCTCGGACTGCTCTCACAGATAAGCTGGTAAGCAGACAGACCTGCTCTATCCCATCTTCGTCTATAAGACCGTTGTCTCGTAGAGATGGACGAACCAGCTGGTCTATATGTATTAACAATAACAGAGATTGCATACTGATCAGAATATGTTTATTTACGTATTCTTGACATTAACGGATAAGGTTTATCAATGTTTCCGTTTATTGCTTATCAGCACATGTCAGGACTCAGGAGCAAAAAGAAAACCGACGAAGGATGAGCACATGGCCGCCAAAACACATCAAACTTCAACCAGTCAGCCACTCTGCCACTCTGCCACTGAGTCCATGTGCAAAATTTGACTTGAATCGATTCAGCAGTTACGGCTCTGCGCATGCGTGAAAAACGCTTTTCGGTGTCGATTTTTACCACGCGACGCTATGCTAGCGCGGCATATGATGTCTTCGTGTGTCTGTCCGTCAGTCGGGCTGTCCTTTCGTCCGTTTAGGGCTCTGGCTTCGGCTACAGACGTGGCCCTAATGTGACAGAAATAGATTCCCACATAAGTAAGTAAGTAAGTAAGTAAGTAAGTAAGTTTGAGTAGTTTTAGTCGGCGGCAGAGTCGTTTGACTGTCATAAGCGCAGCAACATGGTGCACAGTGTGGCTGTTTTCAACTCGGCCTCAAATTACACGCACGTTTATGGTGATGTCAGCGATAGGATCAACGACGACGATAAAACGAAGACGATTCGGCCAACTGTCTCAACATTTCACGTAATGAATAGTAGTCCTTGCGATTCGCTGAGTCCTAAATGGCGTCGTCGACTTTAGTACTCACACCGAAAGCTGTTATTCCCTGATTGCAAATTTCTGATTCGTAATCCTTCCATCTAACAAGTTGTGGCCAGTACGGCATGCGGATGTGAGTAAGCTTAAGGCCCCGTCCACACCAGCAACAATGTCGAAGCAACAGGCAACATTGTCGAAGCAACGTTCGACTTTGTCGAAGCAACATTCGACTTTGTTGCCACAAACGGCAACAATGCGAACGATTCTATCGTAAATTTTCGTCCTTTCGCTAGTATGGACGGGGCTTAAGTCTGCAAGGACAACGGTCAAGAATTGGACACACTGCCGTCAATGTCAGAGCGTAAACTGACGTAAAACTGGCGCGAAATCGGCAAGATGTACACACATGTAGAAGACTTGAAAAGCCAGTTTTACACACGATCAACAAAATTCAGTAAAAAAATTAAGCACAATATTTCTAGATTTGTCAAGCCGCCGTTTTGAAACAGCAAATATCAAAATTTTATCCGCAAATTCTAAGGACAGAAGATAGCTTTTACATTTATGACAGGCCGCTGACTGAAATAAATGTGATCGCTAGCTTCTGTGCGTTGAATTAGCAGATAAAATTTTGATATTTGCTGTTTTAAAACGGTGGCTCTAACAACGAAGAGAAACTGAAGCCAGTTATTTATTTTTATAATTTAGGAATTACTGTCCATAATGGTTTATCACCTACTGCGCATGTAATGGACATTGTTTTCCTCCCGGACTGCCTCCACGGACTTTTGCCTGCACCGTTTCTTCTGAGCTACTCGGTTTTTGATTTTTATTTTCTTCATTATTTTTCATTTCTGGGCCGTGCGCTAGATTAAGCTGGCCATCTCGTCAGCTTTTGAGCGCACGTAAATCTACCGTATCGTATCGTATCGTATCGTATTGTTAGCAAGGCACATAGGCTTTCAGCTCTTATTCTGCGTGCGTTTAGTTCTCAAGACGATAATCTGTTAGTACGTGCTTATAATGTTTATGTGCGACCATTATTAGAACACAATACTATTATATGGACAACCTACATTGAAGCCACTGAGCGGGTTCAGCGGCGGTTTACCAAACGTTTGCGATGATATAGAAACTACTCGTATCCAGAACGGTTGCGCCTTCTTCAACTGCACAGTTTAGAAGTGAGGCGTATAGTGATTGACCTCGTGTGGTGCTATAGAATAGTTTTTCACGTTGTAGACGTTTGTATAGACGAGTTCTTTTTTACTCATTGCACCTTCACCCGTGGCAATCCCTATAAATTGTACAAACCACATTTTGCAACCACTACCAGAGCCCACTTTTTCAGCGAGCGAGTAATAAATGTATGGAATGCACTTCCAGCTGACGTTATTGACTTTGGTTCTGTAAAGAAATTTTGGCGTTCTCTCCTTAAAGATGATCTTAGCTATTTTACCAAATGTTCTTAAACTTTTTGTTTTAACATGTTTCTGCTTTGTTTGTATTATTTGCTGGGTTATAATTTGTTTTTTTATTTTTTATCTGTAGGCGACAGTAAGTGACGCATAGTGACTGTTGCTTTTTTGCGCCTTGTGCAAATATTTTTACTTACTTACTTACTTAAGTGCTCCATCGGAGCCTTGTCCGTCTAGCTCTGTTACTGCATGTTGGCGTTTGCCATATTGTGAGTGCATTGTCATTTACTTTTGAGCAAAAATATATATGATATGATATGATATCATAATGCTAGACTTAATGAGGGCAGACAGCTAACGCGTCAAACCATGCAGCATCGATCGCTAATTCCGAGTAGTGATGGGCGATTTGCCGGACAAGAAGACGATTCGACTTGATTCGGTAGAACCAACTCGCATTTCGACTGAACCCATTTCATTTGCGAAGCGGTAATTTTACAATGGCTGTATTATTTCGTACATTATTTTGGGTTGCATGATCTTGTATCATTGTATGTTTAATTAGTTGTTTTTCACCGAACTGGAAAATGCAAGCGAAACTGCGAAAATGAAAACGGAACAAGAAAACTAAGTGAAAAGCAAGTTGTCTAAGCTTTGATGTTCGCCCGTAATCTGTAATCGCCGATTATGCCGAAACGAAGATTACCCTAGCCCATTAACTTCGGCTATGCGAATCAATTCCAATCGATTTTGCCATCACTACTTCTTAGACACACATCATTTGCCGAATACGCGTCCGTTAGTGCACTAATGATGTCATTACATTTATTGACTAGCAGCGCACGCCGTACGACGAAGGCATTTATGCTTCCTAATCTGTGGGACTCCCAACATCTGTAGCAAATAGCCTATACATGGCGTATACAAATGAGACTATTACAGAGCACAGCACATTAAGTTGCGCGATATTTTCTGATTCGGTGATGCAATTCGGATGGATGTGTCACGTACTCGTAGAGAGACGGGACCTTTGCAGATTTTTTTTCTGGTCTGATGTTATACAAACGCAAAAACCTTGTTTTAACACTAGTCGAATTTTTAAGGTGGCATCGCACGCGTTGCATGGATGCGGCCTATAGCTACAGACATCGCACGTAGTGTGGTCTGTGTGTCTGTCTGTCTGTCAATTACGTTTATGCCCAATTCACACCGCCGACGCGATGAAACCGTCCAGTTTCGATGCGTCGACGTCGCGTCGGCGGTGTGATTTGAATCGTCGACAGTCGTAAAAAATTTCCAGTAAGCTTAGTTAATTTGCACGTCAATCATATTTCTGGAGTTCGTGGAAATCGAACGTTTAAGATGTTTTACAATCAGTAGGGTGCTGGAAAGGTTCGGACTGTGTTCATGGTAGTAGCGAAATCTCGCAGTGAAAGGAACTTGGAGATGTCAGCAATTTGGCACGACACTAACACCGAATCCTAACTTTCTTGTGTCACGCCAATACGTCTTCGACAAACGAAAAATTCATACTTAACGCCAAGCACATGAATGTTCACTTTTTTCTTCATGTTTTGACGTGATCGACCCATTTTTATACCAATTTGGCGACATAATTGGACTAGTGCTGAGATAAGTGTTGAGATAAGCGACCGGGTCGAATTACAGTGCATTCAGAGGACACAATAATGTCTATTCTCGCCCAGAACGCCAGTCGCCAGAATAGGGCGACAGTTTTTGAGGTCGCGTGCCTTTAAAACTAGTTGTAACGACCTTAGTTTGCGTAAAACTGGTAAATAATTTATGGTGATTTGCAATTCCGGAGAAACGTTATTGCAAGAAGCGACCGGTATACGCCGTGGGTGGGTATACCCGGTCGCTAAAAACTGGGTCGGACGTCCGATGACTTGATTCACACTGATACGACTCGAGAGCGACGTGACGAGAAAGTCGCGTTACATCGGCATCGGCGGTGTGAACTGGTCATGAAATTACGTGACAGTAGTGTAACCCCGGTATAACATTGCAAGTAAACTAAGGAACAAAGACACAAAAAGCTACGAAGTAACTGCTAATGACTACAACGAAGTGTTTGGAGTCGCCCACCAGTGTAAAATTCAGTCTTTAAACAATAAAACAGAAAATCACATGGCAGTACAAATATCCAAATATCAACTACAACACTAAACCTTTACAAGAAGCTCAGCTACCTCAGAGGGACCGCGCGACGCACTATGTCAATTGTAATCATTTTGTTTTGATGCCGTTTTTCAACTGTTCAAGCATCGCCGTTGCGAAGTCGCGTAACGGCAACGTTTACCGGTACCTAAAACACGGTTAACGCTAGGTCAGTTTTGCCCCTTTACCGGAAATTCTCCATAAATTCTAAACATATGCATTTAATAAACTTACACGTGTTAGAATAAATTTGCCGAATGACACTGATAAAAGCGTGTTTACATTCTCGAGCCATCATCGGTTTTGAACTGGGAAACGTTTTTATGCGCACCCCGTATAACATGCGATTGCGTGCCGCTATGTAACTGACTCGGTGACCGGACGCCAGGAAAAAAGGGGATGATTGATTTGATTTTCTTCATATTTACCTTCCATTCGCATGTCATTTTTAAAATGGCTGCAATCAGTCTCGAATAGGCGGTAATGGCGATGCATATCGGTAATGAGGTGAAACAACATGTCGAAGAAAAAGCGACAAGTCGTCAGCCTCGCCGCTGCAGCAGCCGCATTAGGAGTCGAGCCGTGTCGGCGATGAAGTGGGAAATCGCATCTCTCTTGGGCTGTGCCAGCGTGGGAGCACGACATCACAGTCAATGTTCTGGGTGAAAAAACTGCCGAAAATCCGCATTTCGATCAAATTTCAAGTTTTTTTGAGGAGGGGAGGGCTCTTGTACCCACCAACCTTGTGGCATGCCCATACTGGACTGTTGCCTCATCGATGATACGTTGCCAGAGCGTACGGCAGTCGGCCTTTCTCCAGGCTGAGTTGATCCGTTAGTGTTAACACTCAAAGGAATGCAAAGGTGAACATGTTAGCCGAATGTCATCTTTTGTCATAACTATCCGGCTGATTCGGATAGAAATATAGAGGCGCGCCTTTTCCGTCTACATTGTAGCGTCGAACAGTTTAAGTAAGTAAGTAAAGTAAGTAAACAGTGTATACCAGTTAGCAACAACTTAGCCTCGCCGCTACCCGGCAGAGGTGATAATCCCTCCTTTACCCCCTAGCCAAAGCAGGTACTCGATTTAGCGACCCCAAAGGGATGGAAGGCTGAGTTGAACTACATTACGTAAACGCGGACTGGCTGGGAATTGAAACCGCGACCTGTCAATCGCAAGTCAAACGCCCTACCGCAGCGCCACCACGCAACACATGTAGTATGGATATTGTGTCTGATATAATCATCATTGATTTTGTTTTATTTGGACCCAGATCGTGGTGGGTCTAAAATTAATTGTGAACAATTTTGCATACACCTTATTGACAATAACATACGGAAACTCAATTATTAATGTAAAGATATCGGTAAACTATTCTAATTAGCTGATCATGTTTTATTTTTGTAACTGCATTTTATTGTATTATCTATTTTTAATATTAATAATTTGTGCATGATTTATGCTTGCGTGTTTTCGTGATTTTGTTTTTTAAATGTTATACTGCGTAGGCGTAATAACTATATATGGTATGATTGCGCAACGCAACACAATTCGCCATCAAAGCCATAACAAGAGTGGTTATAATTAACGTCAGTAGCAATTCAGATGATCTAAACAACAGCTTTAGATATGTTTTATTCCTTTTACGTTTTATACAGAATTAAACACTGATTGCTCACGGCACACGCCTACGGCAGTCGCATTGGTAGGGTTTTAACCCCCGTTAGCTAGGATCACCAAACTTGACATAGAAAATTAATGTTCCTGGAAATTAATTTATTTGGGGTTAAAAGGTTGAAGGTCAAAGTCACGAATTACGAAAACATTTTGCCGGCGTGGGTCTTTGCAGTCTTGTGAGTGCTGGCTTTTCTAGTTATCCCGCGAGAACGAGGGAATATGTTTTTACCGGCGTTGGTTTGTGTGTCTGTCTGTGTGTCTGTCTGTGACCACGATAGGCCTAACTAAAAAGACTGTGGACGGATTTGTACCAAATTTTATGGAAAGGTTCCTAGGGGGAAGGGAAGACCAAGTTTGTGTTTCGTTACGATCGGTAGAGGGATGTGGAAGTAACGGTCAAAAAACTCCGTAAACCGGCGATTGTTTACATTCTATACTTCTAATAGTAGGTGTGTCAAGTGTTTCCAAGTGTTGGCGATAAAACTCCCAAATTTCACAATTGGGTAGTCTAGCGGCTATCCAGTAAACATACCGAATATGCAAATTCATGAAGGAACGTGATTGGTCTATCAACACTGCGGCAACGGCTGTTCCATTAACCGCGCACCCCCATTGTGGTGGTAATCCGCAATAGGGCCCTTAAGTAAATGACTAGCGATTGCTTTCGCGGGGAGTTGTGCTCTCTCAGAGTATTATCTATCCAGTTACACGTGTAATCGATATAGGCTTGACGTTATACTGCATACTGAACATAAAACATACAGGAAATAATGTTATGTTTTGAGTTGAGTCGGTTACTAAAACTCACGGATGACAAGCTCATTGGCCAGGTCTGATCCGGTTCTATAAAGTGTATCTGTGGTCTATCTACTCTGTTTTACCACCAACCTCGGTAGTCTAGTGGTTAGGGCGTCGCACTTGCGACTCAATGGTTGTGGGTTCGATCCCCGACCGCCGCGCTATCGCTCGGTTGGACTAGGATGGGTGACTGTCTTCGGGCGCTATGTAACCAGCCACCCCGGCCAACTCAACCTCCTACCCTCTATGGAACGTGAAATGAGTACCGACCAAAGTACGGTGATGCTTTGCTGCTGTGAGTAAAGGCAATTCGTGGATAAGCTTGTGGGTGGCAGATAAAACTGTGATCCATTTAACACGTGCCATCCTAAACGCTTTAGAGATTTTCATAATTGAGCGCTATACAAATCTACGTCTTTACCTTTACTTGTACCGCCTTACCTTACCTTACCTTACCACTGCTGACTGTCCCGAGAACAAATACTGTGTTTGCCAGACGCTGCACCTGTCACTTGGAACAATTTACCTGCTGACGTAATGTTGTGTAACAGCGAGTCTAGCTTTTAAAGAACATTTAAAGACATTCCTTTTTAACACCTGTTTTTATGCCGCCTGATTGACTCCTCCCCAGCGCCTCTGAAGCATCCGCGTAATGGCGCTATATAAATATGTGTATATGATATAATATGATATGATGATGAACACAATGCTTCCCAATCGTCACATCCCGTACATCGAAGTTAGACTCCCCGTTCATCCCCGCCGCGCCGTTACGGCGAGCGATGTTGAGCATAAATCCCGCGACGGTGGACGTCGACGATGTTTTTCGCGGTTGGCAGTGACGGTGTTGCGGGGTTGGAGATCGATCGGCGATGTCGAACGAACGGCGCCGGACGTCGGCATTCGCATTCCTTCTCGCCGTCGTTAGACATTCTCCGCTGTCGTCGAGAGAGACAGACACGCTGACGCAGAACAGAGCACCGACCGAGATCGTCGTCTCGTCGTGGGAATCGCGCGATGTGATCGCGTCCCTCTTATGGGATCATGAAACCCAATTCCACGGAAACACTGTTCGTATGATCGGCTGAGAACATCTTGACGTGCGTGCCATCTCGATAACGGTGTGTATGATACTGCGTTTTAAATAATGTATTGCTGTTGTGGCTAGGCTATTTCTAGCGTTGGAACATATCTAGCCTGTTTTTTTTTCACCAACAGGTTGTATCATATCTTTCTGGAGCTTTCTTCGCTGTTCCATTGCGCATGATGAATAATAAAATAGGTCCTTTATGATATATGGTATAATCATTAAATTATAAATTTTATCTCCCTACAAAGGCAGCCGTGTACTTGGTATAGGGTAACCAAAGTAAGGTAGGAGTACATGTATATAAATTAACGTGATAAGAGCACTATGAACATATGAGGAAGCTGATGCTGACGCTAGTGGTAACATTGAAATATTTAGGTCACTTTTTGACGTTGCTGTTTGTCCAGCAATTTCATAAATACTTATCGTTTAATCTTCTACGTTTCTAAATATTTTATGAGTCAATGCAACTTTATTCGTCACAAAGACAGAAAGTATAAAAGAAAAAGATAAAAACAGTACAAAATAAAAACTAAACACAGCACATCTAGCACAAGGTTACCACTTCAGTAAATTTACACAAAACAGCCGCTTTAATGCGAGAATGAGTCCGTGAATAGCACCTATATAAAGTAGAAAAATGATGCAGACCACTGTTATTAAACTCTAGTTGTTCCAGCAAAATTGTAAAATAAGAAAACTTATTCCGCACATCAATCATGAATTCCCATCTATGCATATTGTACAAGTGTTCCATATCCAAATCACCCCAGAAATACATCAACTCTTTCACAGACTCCCATCGAGCGTAATGAAATATTCTTCGATATGCATCATTCCAAGCCAATGACAAATCTCTGACATTTTTCGATGACAACTGCATAGCACCAAGACTATACAACAGTATAGGCAGACATTTAGTACGAAGCAGATGCAATAATACTGGCTCAGAAGCATCCCTTAGTTTTGACAGAACAGCATTACATGCAGCATAAAACTTCCGTTTCAAGACCAAAGTGTCTACTTTGAAATATTTACAAACGTGACCCCCAAATATTTCAAACTCTTTACCCAATTGATATTATCATCTCCTATAGACATAGAAGGCAATGGAGCAATAACAGATTTACCTACAACCATGCATACAGATTTCTTACTGTTGAAAATGATATCATGAGTATTTCCATAGCACGCACAAACATCAAGCATTGCTTGCAGACCGATCAGTGAAGGTGACAACAGAATAACGTCATCAGCATAGATGAAACACCCAAAGAAAACTGAACCAACATGGCATCCACAGTCTTTATCCACAAGGTTATTAACCAAGTCATTTACATATACATTGAAGAGAATTGGTGATAATATACC
>Ga0209780_1002526_pt1 | contig 13053 bp, 8 predicted proteins | sample WorMetexBAHAMAS2_FD_187384 | JGI IMG/M metagenome (GOLD analysis project Ga0209780, IMG submission 187384) | Marine gutless worms symbiont microbial communities from Max Planck institute for Marine Microbiology, Germany - Inanidrilus exumae... | ecosystem: Host-associated > Annelida > Digestive... | reverse complement strand
GTAGTGTTACGTCCCGTTAGGGCGACACATTGGATTTCAAATGGTGAATAGTAACAGAAGAAATAAAGACGTTTATCTGTAGTTAATTCAGCAGCTGATCTAACATGAGGCTTGTTTTGCTGCTTGTAGAAGGAAGTTCCAACACAGAGTCGGTCTCAGCCGATTGTGCGGCCATGTTTGACAAAACGCGAGTATTGTCCGCATGATACTTCCTTCCAGTCACCAGATGGCAGCACAAGTGGTCAGTCGTTCACGTTGATTTTGTGGCAGTGCATCAGAGATTTAAGTTGCTGATGATTATGATGATTACGTGGTAGCCGGGACTTTCAGAGTTTTGGCTGTTTGAGATGAACAAACTTTGTGTAGCAAATCTCAGCCGACAAGTAGGCTTTGAGGTGTTAAGACTATCAGGGTTGGTGCTCGTCCTGGTAAGTCCTTGAATTTGAAGGCCTTGATATGTACTTCAAAGTGACCCGAGTGCCTGAAAATCTTTAAAAGAAGTCCTGAAAAATTCCTCTTGAATGTACTTGCGATGCGATGGGAGGTCTTGTCAATGTTTCGGTATAGTTGGACGTTGTTGTGTTCACTACAGATGAGGCTGGCAATCCGGAGTCGAAGAACGTCGTAGTAAAAATCCGTGAGAAGCCAATGTTGACGGCATTTGCTGATGTTACCAAAGTACGCCACACTGTAGCTAGTTTGTTATATTTTAAACACTTTAAAAATACGTCATATATAACATATAAAATCCTGTTTGTAAGCTCAAGCAGCTGTCGGGCAGCATTAAAACCAACAGTGAGCATATGGTTTAGTGCATCTTTTGAAGATGTGAACAGGTTATCCATGACTTTTCCGTCAGTTAACAGGTAGACTGTTTGAGATGGATGGAGCAAAACGTAGTACAGGTAAAGTTGACCAAGAACAGGTGGTGGTTGGATGATTTGTTAACGGCATGTTAAACAGTATTTCTGTTTTTAGGTCGACTCTTCCGAGTCGACCTAATAAAGTGGGTCCCAAATGTCCATCTGTACGCCCGTCCATCCACAAAAAGTTTCTTTGATTTCAATGACATTTGGTGTGTAGGTAGAGGTCGATGAGTGATGCATGACGGTATGCAGTATGACCCGATCCAAGGTCAGGGTCAAGGCCACAAGCCCATGAAAGTCGGAAATTAGGCCATTTTCAAGGGCTATCTCCTCCCCGATTTATAATGGGGCTGGCAAATGACGACGGATTCTTAAATTAGGGCACAATACCTAGAGGTTACCATGGCCGGATTTTTTATTTTCCTCCTAGTTTTTTGTGTCACGTGACTTTGAAGTTGGCAGTGAGTAGGAGTCGACTTTCAGTCCTGCGTGGGGCTAATTTTTTATTTGTAAGCAGCTTTTGTTTCCACAATTACTCGAAGTCAGGACTTTGGGGATATTAGAGGCACGGTTGCATAACGTTTATTTATGGTCCATAAAGCTATGAACTGAACATGTTCTTGTGGCTTTGTTGTGTTGTTGACGATGCAGTTTGATTGTTGATCAGACATGTAGTAAAAGAACAGCTGCACAATGTCGGGCCGATGCTGTTCGCAGCTCATTCTCAAATCCTTTCTTACAGGTTATTGCCAGTTTTTTTTGTGGCTGCTGCCTTCGTTATAGCATCTTCTTATTACTGGCCCGCCTAATGGACCAGTATTGTTTTGCTCGCTGGCGTCTGTCGTCTATCGTCGTCTGTAACACTCGGCAGGTGGGCGGGCCTGCCGCCGGGCACGTGGGCAAGCGGCCGACACCGCACGGCAGGCCAGTATGGTTACGTCCCATTAGAGCGACACCTTGTTTTCATAATATTTAAGTATTAAGTGTTTAGGTACTGGTACTAGCATTGGATAGCCAACATAAAGCCAACAGTATCCGTTCTCTTTGAATGTGGTCACTGTTAGCTGTCTGTCTCTTGCTAAGTTGCTTTGCGTAGTAGTAGTATATGCTGAAGCCACAGCTGAACAACGGCTAAATGCATGCTCTCTTCAGGCTTGGAATTTGATATACATGCTACGTCAAGTAACATTTTATGCTTTAGTAATTTTCTTCTTAGTATATATCATGCTGTTTTATTTTCATGTGAATGTTGAAAATAGTTATTATTAAAACAAGGTTGGTGATGTTGTTTCAGTATTTGCCGAGGTTTGGGCCAAGTGAGAGCACAGCTAATGCAGACGTGGCAGCAACAGACGTGACTGGGGTATGATGTTCATCTTGCATTGCTCGAGTCTTATCATTAGCTTTGTAGTAACTGATGTTGTCATGCTTACACAGTGAACCAGTGCGTTTCTCAACTATGATTTTAGAAAGTCATTTCGTCTCAAGACATGAAAAGCAGACATATATAAATACAATCAATCAATATGAGCTTGCACCACTACAAGTGCATAGCGCCATGTTTAGCCAACATCCTCCAGAAAGGTTGATTTCGAATACAGCCAAACTTGTATTTCTTTAGAACTTTTTGCTCGCGAATTGGAGTCATGCATTATTTACAGTCCATCCTAAGGATCTCTCTAGTATTAGTAGTACACAGCGCTGTCAGTCCTTGGTCTTGAGGCCGAGGTTCTTGGCCTCCTTGGCTTTTAATGTCCTTACGTTAAATAACTTAACACACCATTTTCGGCCTTGGCCTTGGGTTTGAGGCCTTGGCCTTTAACGTCCTGACCTTGACGTAAATCACAAGGCCACATGAGTCTGTGTATGCATGTATGCGTATAGATGTGACTGTGAACTTACATTGTAGATTATCTGTTCTGTGCATGGCTCATTGCTAACTGATATTTTTAACATCACTGAATTGAAAAACAATCAGTAACAGAAAACAACGTGGTTGTTTTCGGTTGACTTTTATCCAAACCTTCGGTTGCACTGTCTGCCTTGGCCTTGCATATGTGTGACCTTGGCCTTGGCTTAGCGGCCTTGGCCTTGACACTGCTGGCCTTGTTAACATCCCTGGTAGTACACATTATATAGCTGTTACTGCTAAATGTGGATGGGCGTGGGAGTATGTAAAACTACATAATTTTGCAGACGTCCTTCATGGATGGCCCCGTAGTGGTCGATGAGAGAATGAAGTCCAGTGAGCAGTTCTTCCACTTGGCATCCAGTGACACTAAGATTGTGCTCTTCACTGACCTCACAGAGGTGAACCAGCGCTGACCAAGGTACGTCTGGAAAGATGCCATTGAACGGGTGTCGTGTGTGTGTGTGTGTGTGTTTCAGCGTGTCTGGAAGCTGCTGCCAAACACAGTCAAACCTGCTCTGACAGCAGCCGACACACTTCCCACCGTCGAAGGTAAATGAGTAGAAATGTTACTGATGTTTTCAATGAGGACAAGGTGTCACTCTAACGGGACGTAACTGTACTGGCCCGCCGTGCAGTGTTACCGTGGAGCTATAATTAGACTGTAGGCGGCATGGTGTCATCGCCTGGCCTGTGTGGCTGAAGCTGCCTGCACTGGCCAGCCGTGGAGTGTTACAGACGACGACGACAGACGTCAGCAAGCAAAACACTAGTGGCTCATTAGGCGGGCCAGTAATAACACTGATAATGTCGTGTCACTAATAGCAGCATAGAATACAACAGGTACAGAATGATAGAGAGACAGGCATTGGGTGTTGGATGTGTACAATGGAAATAATGAATTCAGCAAAGAAAGGGCACCAGGAAATGTCAGATGTAACACGGTGATTTTAATAATAGTGAGTCTTTTGATCATTTTTTATGTTTGTAACAGTTTTCAAACACCGTTTTTGCGTCAGTACTTTGAGACTGTTGGAATGTGGAAAACCTGTTCCACTAATCCGCAAAGATTCCGTCAAATGAAAAACCGAGGAGGAACTACCCGTCCCAGGTTTGCCTGAAAAAATTGCTGTTAAAACAGAGGTAATGGTTTTAGGCACTGTACCATTTGTGGCGCTGACTAACGTGAGCCCAAGTAACCATGTATTAGATGGGGTCGAGATACCCCTACGGAAAGGGGCAATGTTGGGGATTGTCTGGCCCACGGAAAAGCATTAGGAGTCTCTGCTTTAGTATATGCAGCGAAAGGGATCATTCAGTCCTCAGTAACGGCATTAGTGCTGCAGCCGAATGCAATGCTCTCAACAGGTTGGTGTCATGTTGTGTTGTTCCCGTCAAATACATCCTGCGTGCAATGCAGCCTTTTGTCGAAATTCTTTGACGTTAATCGTGCTTATTCTGCTGTGGCGTTTGGTTGTTTACTACCTTGTGTGCGTAGAATTTAGTGCTTTGATGGTGAATTTTTGTAGTTCTGGAAACAGCCGTTAAGATACCGTTCTCCACTGTTTCCACGCCGCCGGAACCGAAAGAGTCCAAACTGGAAAAGACGATCAGAGAGCAGGTACTTGCAGCTGTTCATGTGTTAGTCAGGCCGGCATCGCTGAGACCTTTGACCTTTATAATGGTCAATCGGTCATGAAATGGTAGCAGTAACTGTTGTCTATTTGTGAGTTGGTTAACCATGAAACATTCTGGTCATTGGCTAGTTGCACGTTAGGAATACGTATGCTTAGTTTGAGGAGTGGTAAGCCACTTAAACATGCTGATAAGTAAGCTAAAAGCCATTATTAATATCACTTTACCGAAGGCATAGTCACAGTTACTGCAAGCTGTTCTTTTTATGAACACCATGTCGAAGATTGTTAGAATGTTGGCATTTCGTGCTCGTTTATTTGTCACTAATGCCTACAGGTTGGCACAAACTATTTCTGAGGCTGTACGTTATGCATTCATTTTTGACTCAGATAACAGCGCGAAGGACGGGCTGAGCTAGGTGACTGTCGCTTCTGCAACCACTGTTAGAACGTTAGAAATTTGATACTTTTTCTGTGGGCAGCTGGCACAGGAGCGAAAGAAAGTGGAAGTCGATGAATCCGCGTCGACAGCCAAGAAGAAGAAACGAAAACACAACAAAGTTGCATCCGATAAGTCTGACGTAGTCAACTCGGCTAAGTCAGATGAAACTGTCAGTCGTGTTAAGGCCGAGACTGAGTTTGTACCACACGATTACTGCAAAGCTAACCTGAAAACGCTCTTGCAAGGTATTTTGTGTCAGTAGACTGTGCTGATATTGCCTCGTATGTTTATAAGTACAGACATCAATGCCCCTTTGGTCAGAAGTCCAGTGGTGGACGAGACAAGGCTACTGGTTGGGTGGCAGCGTGGCGTAGTGGTAGCGTCCTTGGTCTATATCAACGATGTTAACCTACGCTGAGCCTGGTTAGTACTGGGATGGGTGACCGTGTATGGGTTCGACTCCCGGAGACGGCACTTTATTTCGGTATGTAGCCAACCCTCCCAGGTTGACTTGGCCTTCTACCCTCCGTGGGGAGTACCAGCCAAAGGGCGGTGATGCTCTGCAGCTGGGGAGTAAAGGCAGGCATGGTGTAATTTGCAGGGAAAACTGTGTAATCCATGTCTGAGTGCTATAGATGTAGTTATGACGATGTGCTATACAAATCGACGTATACTTTACTTTACTTTATGGGAACTGGCAGGTTCGCCTGGTAAATGGACATTAAATGGAACTACTAATAGTTTGTTATCCACATGTGCCGATAGGCAAGGTGTGGATATATCGTTTACTGTTTGTGTGTCTGTTTTTTTGTTGTTTGTTTGTACGGTTATGGATTTATCCACCGAGGATAAAGCTAGCGGCGTCAAATTTTGCACGGTAGCGCATCGGCGTTCTGGGCAGGGAATCTCCCATTTTGGGGAACTTTGCTCCCCCAGAAGCTCAATATCAGACGAATTGGCCAGCGCACCCTTGTTGTTATGTGATGCTTCTAGGCTTTTGTGACTCACATGCCTATCAAGTTCGTGCGGCGTGTGGACGTAGGATCGGCACGTGTGGATAAATGTCCGTCTTCGAGACGCACATACTTGTAAATATATCTTCTGCTTGTGTGAGGGATAGCATGAGCGATTGTCAGGTCTGTTCTGTGTTGAACTGGGGTATGGGCTTCAGAGATCTGCCATAAAAGGGACGACCCTTCGTCCTTTAGGAGTCCCATGGTGGGTGAGAAAGGATAAGGTAAAGGTAAGGCCACTGATTGTGATGAGTGGTTTGAGTTTCATTCACTGCCTCTGAGCTCTAACTCCACCAGAACGGATTTGTTCTGGTGGAGTTATTCGGTCTTCACACGGTTGGTTGGGTAACAGTCCGGCTTGTGAAACCTGTGTCATTTATATCCCCGTATGTTCAATGGAGGAAGACAACCAAGGCACAACTGGCTAGCGGAACTGTTACTTGACCTGGCAACATTACACTTGTCTGCCCCATACATATACTGAATGACGTCTGACCAATGATGACTGTCTGGAGGATTGTCAGAACTGTTCGGTGCTGTATTGTGTGTCACAGTTCTGCACAGTGATACGCATGCATACGAAGCTGGATCATAGCCGTTAACAGTGATAATTTCTGTTTGCTACAGCCGAGGAATCCGTGCCATCACCAGTTGCAAAGAAGAAAAAGAAGAAGCGTGAATTCGACCCGAACTTAGCAATTGCTGATGCGGACTACAAGGTGAGATGTATCTAATGTTAGCACTAAGGGTGGTTGCAGTGATATTAAGACCATTATTACCTCCAAAGGTGATGGGAGGTTATGTTTTCGCCGGCTTCTGTATCTAGGTATATATAGGTATGTTTGTGAACAACGTCCTGGCGCCAGTTCAAGTCCAATTGTCACCAAACTTCGTCAGTCAATGACAGTCATACCCTTGGCCACAGGGGATGCGGTGATTCAATTTTGGAAGCTCAAAGGTCAAAGTCGGTGGGGGAGGTATGCACTTCACTGAACGCCCTTCTAGTTACATTATGTATTTTAAATGTTATATTTTATGTACTTGGTTTCATGATGTATTTTGTGTACAAATCCAGCACTTGCAGCAATAGTAGTAGTTCGAATGTTAGCAGTTCCTTATTAGTGCAGTGTAGTTCATGATGTGTTTGGTACGGAGACGGCGTAGGTTAAAACACTGCTCACGACAGCTGTGGTGTCTTTTCACTCATCTGAACTCACTTTGATGCTGACAGCAACGTCATATGTATAGTTAAAATGCTGCCAGTTATTTACTGGGTGTGTGCCGACTAACACAGTCTTACCTGCATAATGGCTGTAAAATGGTTAAGTGTGCGGACTTGCAGTATTCGAGACCATTTTTACTAGACTCAGATTTGCTTATCAGAGGTTGATTGGTTGGTTCGCGTTTAACAGCGCTTTCAACACAATTTTAGGTCATGTTCTTTTTTTCTTTCTTCTTTCAACTATCTTAATAGAATTAATACTCATGAAATTTGATATTTGTAATATAATTCTACCTTAAAGGTGCGATATGACCTACATTGTGTTGAAATTGCCTGATCCAACCAACCAACCAGGTCATATTGCGCCTTTAAGGTAGAATATATTAAAATTTAGTTAAGTAATAATTTTGGGGATAAGATAACAGAGACTAAGGCTCAGCCATCTTAAAATCGAGTCCTTGTTCAAGTTCACCTATAGCTGCAATTACAATAGGTAGCATCACCGCATACAAGTCCGACATGTAAAGCAGCAGATCACTGTGTAATAAGCCGAACAAGCTTTGAGTACTCGATTAGTAAAAAACGTGCGGTTGTTAATTTGTTACGTTGAGATTGCTCAATCTCGGATTCGTTTCCGGGCTCAACAGTAATGTACTCGGACTGAGCTGATGCTGGACTCATAACATCGTGTGTGTTTGCAGCCAGCGAAACATCGTCCAGTTCACAGTGCAGCTAACAAGAGTATGACGTATGGTACAAATACCGCCAGTACCACTTCACTGCCTCGGATTCCGTGGCCGAAACGATGACGTCTCCGAATTCTGTTTCAATACAGACAGCACGTCTAGGCCATGGCTGCTGAAAGATCAATATTCCAACAGTTTGATTCTGCATCCCGTGGTCCAAGTTCCCCCATGAAACCCTGAAAGTGTTCACTTTGGGAATTCCCCTGACTGGGAATCCCTGGTGTACTGACTGCTAACGCTAGCGCAGTCAAATCTGCACAGTATCGTTTAACATCCAGTGACAAGATGCACTGAACCTGTTTTAGTGTTGGGTTAATGTTGAAGGTTATTGTTATTTTTAGACATATTCTGTTCAGGACTGCCAATGCGAGGCCGTTGCGTTTGTGTATTTTTAAACATGGTTAAGCTGTTCGATTTGACAACTGTACAGCTACGTGGTGTGAAAATTAACCTCTGACATGCATTATAAATGTTTTGCGAAGTCGACAGTTATTACGGTTCACGTTCGAAGCTGATCTCGGAGAATAAACTGGACATTCACAACAACAATAAAACTTGCTGTTTGAAAAAAATTCTGAACGGTCACAAATTCACAATTTCTGCATCCAAACACCGACATGCATGGTTTATGTATTTGTAAAAAAGTACCGGTGTAAAAGGCGTAGCAGTGTTCTGTTGTATTTAGTTTAGTCTTGCGAAGCGATAGTTGTCTTCGCCTGTTGTAGGCGCTAGCGTAATAATTTAAATGAACCTCTCAATCCCTTTCCCTTTTTGGGTGGCTGCTGAACAAAAAGGCGGCCAGGGTTGAGGTTAATATATCGCTGGCCTTCCTTCACTGGGTAGAGATAGCTCTGTGCTGAAAGGGGACAACTAACTAACTTTTCCATTAATAGTCAGTCAGGTCTCAAGATGGGAGGCGGTTAGTGGACAATTTTCCATGGTCACCGTCGTCAGTGATTCATCACTGTAGGCTGGGAGACAGGAATGGCGTCTGGTCTGAATAATAAATATTGCTCTTGGAATCTCTACTGAGCGTGTCTTGAAGACGTTGGGATGGTAACGAACACCTAACAAGTGATGTACAGGTCTGTCGAATACCACTACTTGATGACTGTACAGATTCACACAACAGAAATAGTCCCACACAATGACGGCAAAGAAACTGTTATCAGCCCAGACAGCTAACTTTTAGCTAACAGACAGGTTAAAAAGGGCCATTTGTAAACACTTATTTACAAAAACTGACTGTCTGAACTCTAAATAGCTACAGTTTGCAAACTGTAGAGGCCAAAATCACACTAAGCCCGGCGTCATTCACAAATGTCTACGTAGTCCGATACGGTTTATTTGCATATGGTTTATGGAGGCACTTTCAACACAATAATTAGTTACACAATTAATGATTTCCATTACAAAGTTAGCAATGGTTGGTCTGCATTGCCATCCTGTCACCCCTCGTGCCGGAGAATGCATTCACTCAATCTGGACCCATTAGTTCCTTGGACCTACATGAGTCCGGCCCCAAACAGCTCCGATGTTTTTGCACATCTCGTCCATAGGCCAGCACACAGGCAGATAAGACCACCCTACGTGCCACATCTGTAGCAACAGGCCACCCACGTCTATACACTGTATGCGGACATTGGCAATGCAGCCTAATAATAGCTTCTGTCAATGATGCTAGTTTATAATGATTCCAGCTACAGTCGTCATTTCTAGCTTACACCACTAACGGTGCATTGTTTGCATAGTGCCAGTCACAATAATCAATCTTCATGCAATAGGACACTGTGGAACATGAGGTTGTCTAGACAGTGTCGTCAACCACGGAATCTAGGACCATCCTGGTCATGTCTTCCAAACACTGTCTTTTGGGATCAGTATTAGCCTATGAACAATTGGTAGGACCATAAAACCTTATGGCAGGATAGAAACAACACACATACATTAGTATTACAACAGCCATCGCATGAGCACGTGTAATTGCGAATAACCAACACCACACAACGAAATACCATGTTGTAATAAAAATAATGGACCATTATTCGTCGAAAAAACTGGACGTAACCTGGCATTTAGATGGGTGCCTGGTACAGTTTTCCAGACACTCTGTAACTTGAATGAAAAAACTGTAAATATTGTCTTTCACACTTTTTTCGGTGTGGATTTTCAAAGTTGTCCAGTGTTACAATACCAGATTTACGAGTACACCCAAAGCCCTCTAGCACATACGCCTACTGGGCTATGCACTGGCAAGTGTTGACTGACAAACATAGGACACAAAGCATTGCTCAGACAATGCCTGTTACATGACAATACAAATATGACAGGGTTCGTACAGACCCTGGAAAGTCGTGGAAAAAGGCATAGGTCCTGGAAAATCCTGGAATTATTAACCAGCAGTTCTGGAATTTTTAGTTCTGGTTTGAGTAGTCACTAAGCAGATAAGCAATTCGTTTTAATACATTCCAACCTCTTGGGTCAAACAGAGGACTAGAGATACTTTTATACTGTTAAATAAAATAATACAACCTTAGGTATTGCATTTCCACTTCTTTGCTGTAATGCAGATAAACTGGTAACTGATTTTGTATAAGCAATTTTTTGACCTCATGAAACTCTATGTTTGTGAATGGAACGGGTCCTCAAGTCCTGGAAAAAAAGAATGTTAGAGTCCTGCAAAATCCTGGAATTTAGTCTTTGCTAGTCGCGGAAAATCCTGGAAAAAAGCATTTTAATGTCTGTACGAACCCTGATATGATTGATATACCTAGAATCACGACGAAACAAGGAGAACATGCAGAGTCTGTGAATGTTTCATAGTCTTTGAGACTTTAAGGAAACGTTGACGGTGAATTTACACAACGACATTTAAACATGTCAAAATGCACTATTTAGCTGCTGTTGTCTGGAGGCGGCCGTGAGTGATCTGTCACACAACAAACACAACACAACGGGATGACTTTATCAGTTCCATTTTCATAACTCTTTAACGTCTCAAGCTGCAGTGGCTATGCAGATGTACACATGCAGTCTGAAATCTGCCATATATCGTAGTGTCAAAACTGGCATGCAAATGAACTTTTGACAACCCAGACGCTAAAAAATGGAAATTAGACCGCCTGTACACCGATTGAAAAAAGTTAAAAGTGGACGTGCAGAGTTCTAAAAAGAAGCCACTGCACAGGGGCTCAGTCTAAGGATGGCTGGCCATAATATTTGCTGAAGACAGCATTTAAATACAATCTTCAACATTTGTGGAAGCAAAGTGCCATTCGTCATTGGTTTTTAACTCAAACTCCAATCATTTTTAATTGGTTTACTTTTGTCAATATTATTTGGATGTGTACGAATACACTATTCAGCCCGAATAGAATACTCGGCAGATTAGTAATTGTTTTGTAGTCGTAGAAGTAGTCATAGCAGGACCAACAGCAGAGATGTCAAGGCCTCAAGGCCATATTGGCCGTGACTGCAAATTCTGGCCTCAACCTCGTAGCAATGGACCCTGCCTTAACCTCCTGGCATCGACCTCCATCTCAGCCTCCGGACCAAACATTTGGCATAAGCCGCAACTGTCCAGTTTACTCTTCAGCACTTAACATCACTCAAAAGCATCATCATCATCAGTAAGTAGAGATTACCAGATTGCGACTGATCATTTGTGGTGACGTTGTCAGACGACGCATTTGATTGGCCTTGCATTTGTGACCGCAGCTGTTCAACAAGCTCGGGATTTGCCTGTTGCATCTGCTGAGCTAACTGCTGACCACTGAAACATGATAATAATAATGACAATAAAATAAGTGGTGGTTTGTCATCCATGGGACTTATTATGGTCCCGGGTCAACCTACGTACCACATTCGAAGTCACTACTTCCATCGTTACAAAGACGTCAATGGCAATGCAAAATGTAGAAAACGGTGGTTTTGGGTACTTACGGGTCATTCAAGGTCTTTGCAAATAGCACCATCAAATACAGTGAAAGTTCCTGCTAGCTTTTAATAATAATTATGTCCTATCTTGCACCACTTCTGAGATATAGTGAGATATTTGTAGAAAATCAATTTTAATCTACCCCAACTGTATATGGCGCCCAGTTGGGGTGACCCCATTTCAACCTTAGCAACATCTTTGGCATCAAAAAACTAGACTCACTAGGCTATCATACGGCTTTTTTCCACGATCCTACAATAAGCCATTTTGCTAAAACACCAACTTGTAATGGACAGACAGACATACGGTTACAGCATATACATATTATAATATGCTAGCAAGTGTCGTGTGGTAAAACACTAAAACAGACCACAAAAAAATTACAAAACAGCAACAACTAAGAATAATGAGCAAAGTCACTTTAACAGCTGCTTGAGAAAATTACTACAATCGACTTTGTTTATAAAGTGTTTAAATGTAACGACAGAATTAAAATCAGCAACATCAGAATGCAGTTAATTTGAAACAGTTCAAGATGTGCTCAAAAGAGGATGAAGAGGGACGGCAACAGAAACATACGCCTGCAGCAGACTTGACATGCCCTGTGTGCCTGTGGGACCCTGACTATTTGTCCCCGACATCACGTTCGCCATCCTGACAAATCGCATTACAATCAGTTATAATATTTACAACAACGTTCGTGGTTGTCATCACGGCAATCAACTGCAAAGAGTTCACTCGACGAACACAGACTCGGAACGATTCAGGATAAGCATACAATAAAAACATAACAATTATCAACAGATATCTGGTACACATAACTGGACTTAGCAAACGCTAAACTGAAGAATATCTTGATTAATCAACACGATGATAAGCATTTTACGGCCAAATTTAGCCGACATCACCAGTTCGGAACTGGACGATTCTGTTGGAGCAAAGTTTTTAGCAAACGTCAACGTATTACGTTACGTTTGCTATATGCTATCGGCCGTCCGTCTGTCATCTGTCTGTGACGTTGGTGCACTCTACTCAGGCGGTTGAACTTTTCGGCAATTTTTTTTCACCATACGATAGCCCAGAGACTCTACCTTTCTGGTGCCAAAAATCGTTGGTGGGGGACGCCCCTTTCCCCCTGAAATTTGCGTTCAAAGTGACCCACCCCCGTTAAAACAGCGAAATTTCAACAAATATCGGCTCATAGCGCCTCAACCGTCATAGCTAGCGAAAAAAATTCAATTAGCACCTATAGGAAGTCGACCACGCGCTTTCCAACGAGCCATA
>Ga0209780_1002525_pt1 | contig 13053 bp, 6 predicted proteins | sample WorMetexBAHAMAS2_FD_187384 | JGI IMG/M metagenome (GOLD analysis project Ga0209780, IMG submission 187384) | Marine gutless worms symbiont microbial communities from Max Planck institute for Marine Microbiology, Germany - Inanidrilus exumae... | ecosystem: Host-associated > Annelida > Digestive... | reverse complement strand
GGTTTATGACATTGCACTTTATTCTGTCAGATTCTTATTTGGAGATTTGGTCTTTACAGGATTTACGATCATTTTATTAATTCAACATTCACACATTATTTGTCGGCGAAACGTCCAAAGGATTGTCGTCGAAACGTCTTGTCGTCGAAACGTCTGTACTCCCTGTCCACAATGATAAGCAGCTATTTAGGACCTACTCTACTGGCATTGCTACAAAAACACATAAGGCAGTCGTAAATATCAGACTTCGCCCGCGGTGTGCTACCACCTAACGACTACCCATCGTTGCCTCCCATTCAGTCGTGAATTACTAGACCTGCGTACTGTGTGTCGAACAAACGTTAGTCTTACATCTAAATAAATGTTTCTTTTAATTGTCTCGAGGCTACACGAATTGTGTGTCCCAAGTATCGAACACCTTGTCATTAAAATTTCACGTTAAAGCCATTAAAAATCACCGTCAAACTAGTTCAACCTCTGCGAAGTCGATCTCTGGCGAACGTTAATAAAGCACGTTAATGCTATTTATGGAGTCGAAAAAAAGCTGAAGATCTGATCGATTGCTCATTGCCTAAAAGGCGCAGCCTTCGCAGAATTTCATTCAAATCTATCTACACTCGATGACGGGAGGAGATGCTACTGGGCGGATAGGCGGGGGTGGTGGCGTGGCACAGTGATGGAACGTCGGTCTTTCTACGGCGAACTTTCCCTGTCATGCGCTCGACGTGCAGCTGATGGGTGACCACTTGTGGGTAAATCGTCTGCTACAAGTCAACCGACCAGGCCAACTCAGCCTTTCATTCTTTCGGGGTCGATAAATGAACAGTAAGCTGCAATCAGATGTGTGCTATCTCTGTCTGGGTGGCACCATCCGGTGAATGCTTACGGGGTGAAAGCCTGGTGTGGCTAGTTGAGGCGGTGGAGTTTGCTAGCTGCACCGTGGGTCCAATTGTCCGTTAGCGCGGGCAATGGACGGCCGCATACTGCGCTGCAGCACCATTAGCTCTTGCCAATCAGCTGCCACTTCCGAGATTGTAGAGCGCGCCGGTCTGGTTATCGTGTAGGTAGCGAGCGACTTTTATAGGTCCACAGGATGCTACCGAGGAGACTCGCGCGTAATACCACTCACAATGCACCAAATGTTCAGAACAACTGCAAATGGCAAATTCATTTTTCTGTGGCTCAGACTCCACCTCCATTGGAGATGGGAGACCCTCCCTCCTTACGCTCCGGCCTTCTAGGCTTCTCCCCTCGTGTTGTTCGGCTACTCGACCTAATCTGTCGAGTGTCGTCCACGCACCTGCTAGACCTGTCCACGCACGCCAACACTGATTACGCCAACTACACTACAGGTCCGTGCTGAGAATTTTAATTACATTTTCAGTGACGATAGAACGTAACCATGACAACCGTGGATACTCTGCAGTTTTATAAACGTTTTAACAAACGACGACATTACTGCAGTCGTATCGACAGAGCAGCGACATTGACGACCTGTCAGTGCGAGTTTGCACGACATGTCTGCAGACCTCACACCACGTCTCACGAGGCAAACTACGTGCGTCCTACATTATACTGACAATAAGTGAGTAATTCTCTCAAGCTCGTAGCTGGGAAATAAGCAGATAACGATAGTAGCAACAGGTCGGCTTGGTGGGAGATTAGCGTCCCCTTTCAGCACAAAAATAGGCTATATCGGGGACAAGGTCTTGGGTGGAGATTTCGTTCCATAGCTAAGGTTGGCCAACGATAAAGTATACTCCAGACCTCGTCGCCTTTTCGTTCAGCGACGACACAAAATGGTAAAAGATAGGAGAGGCTCATTTAAGTTATTATGCAGACGCCTTCAACGGGGTGGAAACTAACCAACCACCACAAGACCTATTATCATCCTGTGTTACTGCTGTTCATCACTTCTGATAACATATCAGTGCCTAACAACTCTCGTTGTATAATATCTCTTCTGCGTGTGTCTGGCTTTGGAATGCTTCTCTTAGGTAAAACCCAAAAGCATATGGGGGACCTACCACCCACTGTATCAGACCTGCCCCCTCCAACCCCAATAGTAGCAACAAGCTTAGTAATAATAATAACAATATTAATATTATTATTATTTTCTGGTGATAAGCTTGTCGGTAATGACAGAAAACTCTCACATAAAGTGGCAACAATAAGTTAAAACAGTTGCAGAAAATCGACATTAGCTGTTCAACGTTCTCAGAGTCAAAGTCACTGCTCGACTTGAAAGGACATAACAAACGTAACCCAGTTAGTAATGACGTTCAGATCATTTCCTAAACTGCTACACAAATACCAAGATACACTCAAAAACGGTCTGTTTTGGTAATTTGTGCCCCAACTGTAAGTTAATACATACGGAACACTGCGCAGAACGGTAGACGCCCGTGGTCTGCCCACGTCTTGTCATCATATGAATATGATAATATCCTTAACCGTTCTAGTTTCAAATGTGTATTTATTTTTGTACGTTTCCACGTCCTCAGTTCATTCTAGGCCTGCAAATTAGATTGCGTTCTCAACAATATACACACTCTGTATATCTCCATATCATGGCTATTACGGCTGTACCAACGCTATGTATACACGCGGCCATCATTCACGTTAAAACGAACATAAAACGTTCCGTGGAAACTTCAACAAATTAAACAGTCTGCACAACTCTATAGCACTGTCGACCTCCATAAAGCGACAAACAGCGGTTCGTCTTGTTCAGCTGAAAAAGCAACGAATAAGTATCAGACCACAATGGTAATGCAGTACGTACAGAATGAACGACAGACTGACACAGGGGCAGACAGATACTAGGCAAAGAACACTGTCAGAACACTGAAATGACAAGCAATTTCAGATAAGTAAGCAATTTCTTATTGATAGAGGAGCCGCACAACTCTATGCTACTGAAGCTCCAACAGAATTACATATACAGCGAAAGCATCGACTATTTATATTTACATGAGAAAATACGCTCGACATACGGTGCCGTCTAAAAACCAGCTCGGCCCGGCGTGGTTTAATGGGTGACTGACAACAGTAGCTGATTTCTACTGGTAATCAGAGTGTACAACAAACTTTCGGACAAATGACCTATTTTAGATGTAGTGCGCCTTATAAATGTACTTACTTACTTACTTACTTACCAGCCGCCTTCTACGTCGAGGAAGAACTGTGACACGACGAGAGTTCAGTAGCAAGGGCTGGAAGTACACGGTGACACAAAAAAACCACGTCACTGGACACCGTTAGTCAACAAGGTGTCATCAGATATTTCACAAGGTAGTGTAGCTACACACACGTTTGACTTTTACAAATTTATCGCAGTCTCACGGTGAAACGACTTCAAAAATCTGTCGTCACGTGACAAAGTTACATGGCAAAAATAAACATAGGGTGAAGTGACGTCACAGTAATCTACAGTCTTGATACGATCTCCATGTTGTAAGGCATAATGTCGTACTGTGCAAAGTCAACTGGTGGAGATTTGTCGACTTATTTAAATGAAACCTAATCGTTAGGTTTAAGAAAAACTTAGTATTAGCGCCAGATCAGCTAGATCTAGCTGTAAGTGCTGCAAAATGTTTATATTTCCTTGCCATACATCATGGCGGCCAGAACAGCTGGCATAGACAGTAACCCTATGTACAGTGGCATCTTTTTGACTAACAGCAGCCAGGCCGATGGTGTAGCTGTTTTGTGCCACCGCGTACTTAACACCCCAGGATCAGGTCAGACGGGGCCTTGCCAGCTTTTAGGTGTAACGTCACTGACACACTTGCTTACTTTAAACTCGTGAAGAAGCACACACACAGACAAACAAACAAACAAACAAACAAACACGCAAGCGAGTGACGACCAATAAACTGGCTGCAAAACTAGAAGAACGATGCTGGGTTTTCCCCACTACATCTGGAAAGTGAAACTACAAACTGCAAAGAGGCGCAGTACAACACAGACGCCGCTGACGTCACAAATCAATCCATCAAATGGCGGCGGTGACCATAAGCATAACTCCAGGCCAGACAGGAGCAAATCTCTCACAGCTATGAAACAATGAATATGTAAATCTGTTCAAAACTCACCATTCTACCGATGAGTATTCACTTAAATTGCACTGAACGTAACCAGCAATTTACACAAACTGGAAAAAAACTAAGTCAAAAAACAGAAAACAAACCGTCACACCAGAGAGGAAACCAACATTTTTTTGGATGTCACGCCACATAATTATCTCGACTGAGAAGGTTTATCCAATTTGACTGCTATAAACAAACTACTACACTTGACTATTGCTCGACACTGAAACGTCATCGTTTTACTCCGTTCTTAACAACATTGCCCGTTGTGTGAGTCCAGGTCCACAGAGCTCAAGACCGAGCGAGGAGAGAGCTCAATGCATCAATGAGATGAGCGTGCATTGATATCAGTTCACATTACAACACTCGTTTTAGAGACGCTGTTGATGTAATCGTTTGTTTATAGTTCACCACATCAAAGCAATGAACACACATCAACAGTCCTAGTTTATAGTCCAAGTCCGCAGAATGACGTCATGTAATCCGTGCTTGTAATGTAACGTAAAGTGACGATTTGTACAGCAGTATGCAAACGCCTCTAACGCGCTTGGAATGGCACGTGTTAACGAGCGATCACACAGTTCTACCTGCCATCTCTACACGTTTATCCACGAATGGAATGAACCATCCTGCCTTTACTCCGTAAGCATTTACCAGATGGCGCCGCCAGAACAAGGTAACACACGTCCGATTACAGCTTACTACTCATTTATTGACCTTGAAATGATGAAAGGCTGAGTTGGCCGAGTTGGCTGACCTATAGCAGACGGTTTACCCACATAAGTGGTCACCCGTCAACTGCCGGTCAAACGCAGGACAGAAAAAGTTCGCCGGCCAAACACCAACGTTCTACCATTACATTGTGTTATGCAACCAATCATATGATGATGATGACAACTCATCTTAGCCTAAGTCCATTCCAGTGTGACGTGAGTGTGTCACTGGATGGCAGTATCATGAGGGTGGTCCCATAAATAAGTTACAAAACAGCGTCATTCTGACAATTTTCAAAAATAAAAAAAAATTGAAAAAAAACATTTTGTATGGAATTTAATTGGGGACATATAGTGTAATGTAGACAACTTATATAGCGCTGTAAGCAACACAAGCCGCTTCAAGAGCGCTGTACAATCACAAACTGTCCTGTTGCGCAAATGAGATTTTAAATAATATACTGATATAAAAAATACTTAAATATTACTGTACAAAGACTGATGTCTGTGACAGAATTTGTGATTCAGAGCATTAGTTTATTAACTGTTTTCTTTCACGACTCACCAAGTGTTAAACGACATTGAAAATTACGAGACAAATAAACATGCAATGCTGTTTAAACGTCAAACAGTATTGTTTCATTTCTACGCCTTCGTCCCCAGACACTGTCAGCTAAGGCATTGCGTTTTCTGTCCGTCCGTCCGTCGTGTTCGTTCCTCCGTTCATCTGGACACATCGTGTGACCACCATATCTCATCAACGGCTTGAACAATTGTGACAAAACTGACACGGAATATTCACTATGGGATGCTTCTAACAGAAACGTTTAACAATGACGTCACAGTGACGTCACTGTAACAAACACTCACTAACAGCTGGTACTCAAAATTATATTCCATACAAAAGCGTATCTTGGATTTCTCAGAGATTTTGGAAATCAATAGAATGATGCCGTTTTGTTACTTATTTACTGCAAGATTAGAGAGTCAACTTTTCTGAACTGCAACGCAGCTCTTACAAAAACGCCAAGTGCAACATCATGACCCGGTCTGTTAATGTATGGGTTTGTATGTGCTAACAACATAGAATACAAACATTACCCTATCAAGTACACACAGCAGTCACACACGACTGAATGAGACCACCCACGCCGTGGTTTTGCTGATCCTTGTTCTAGTATAGCACTGTTGACACGAACAGATTCACGGGTTCATGGTTTCATTGTGTGGCTGGCAGTTTGTACACGTTGAGTTATCGGCTTTAATGCAATTGTCATAGCACTGAATACATAAGTTGACATCACATGCCAAACAAAACTACAAATGTATGGTTTATTTCTTGCTCGATTGCCGATTTATAGACACTGTGCATGTCCAATCAGTAACAGCCGTAGCATTGTTCAGTGGCACACAACACAATATCAATAAATGGCACTCTTATAAATATTCATGAACTTGATGAGCCAACTGTGGGCACTAAACTTGCTGCTTACAGAATGTCTTTGGCTGACATCACCTACTCAGACCACAATCCATAAATATTTATAAATGCCAGACGGAAGTGTGTTACTGAACATTAGTGATGGGCAAATCCCAATCATGATTTCGTTTAAATCGCAATTTGAACGACTGCTGCAATTTGCTTTGAATGTCAAAGATTCAAATTAAAGCACTGCAAATCGACTTGCGACTTAATTAACAAATAGCACAATTCAGTTTACAGTGGCAAACAGAGGCGATTTCTTGCTTTATTGCCATCACAGACTAACGAGGTTGCCTGCACATAAGAACTGTTGAAGACATGTTGGTCTGAATACAGAACATCACTAATATTAAATCACGTAATATATTCTCTGATAATAACAGTCGGCGGCGTCCAGTGGTTTTGAATATACACCATGTACATTGCAGTTGCTTTAAACGATTTGAGCTTTGGCTTTAGAATTGGAGATTTGCAGTAATTATGACATTTCAGATGGGCTAAGAGCCGACATTAGACATCTGCCCATCACTGCTGTGCCGGCCGTGGTGGGTGGCTTATGTGAGCTTGGCTCGTTTCTTGGGTCGCTCCGGCGGCGGACTTTGTTGACTAGCAAGTGCTCGGAATGCCTCGGCGACGAGATGAGCATGACTCTGTACCAACTCTCTCCAGCCTCCCGTCTCCATCACGTCCGTCGCGTGACTACACAACCATCATCACAACATCACTGTCACCATGACGACCAGTGATGCTGCCTGCTGCTGCTGCTATACATTTTCAGTTGTTCAACTGGTTTCTACTGCAGTCATTCCACGCTGGATCATGAATTTTGAATGTGAATTCATCAGTTTCTTATTAAAAATTATCAACGATAGTTATTGATAATAACCTGACAAGTTCACGTTCCAAACTGACGTTCAATGCAGAGACAGACAGACAGACAGACAACAGTGAACTACTACAAGTGAGTTAGTGAAGGAAGCGGCTGTGTATCGTCGCAATAGATCACTGTCTGTGTTGACACTCAACATTGCTTACTTACTTACCCGTCCACGACGACTAATTGTAACCACAGCGTCGTCGGACTTACAAATCTGGAGCCCAGTTTGATACAAACGTGGAGTTGGGGGCGTGGTCTTATTTTCCTTATCTGTCAGCACATTCTGCCGTTTGGTGATACCGTTCTGTGGGTGTCCTGCATAGTACTCTAGCAATGTGACGAGCCGTAATTTGTCGTGGAACAGTGATAAATGAGGCTCAGTGAACTGATGCATGTGGTTCGGAGGCTGATGTGGTACCTGTTGATGAAGTCTATGGCGTGTGTTCGCAGCTGTTCAGCACAGTGTAGGTCCGCCAGTGCAAGTACATCAGACACGTTGTCAACGCTCAGGCTCACACACAAAGCTTCCTCACACATCACTTTTAGCCTCTCCAGCGCATACTACAACCACAACCACACTAACACTAACCACAGTACAACAACAGCAAACACCATAGAGTCAGTCAGCTATACATACCACTGTGAGTTTCTCTTGTAAAACTCATGAAAACACGACTGTCAAACGTTTTCAAATAACTCAGTCGTGAAAAGTGGATCATGAAGAGTGTTTTCAAACAATTCACAAGTCAGTACATTCTATCAGAGGGACGGTAAATAAGTAGCAGTGATATACCCAACCAGTGCAGGGTAGGCCGGGATGAAAGTCTAGGCCGCTGGTCATTTATCAGACATCACTTTTGCCAATAATAACACAAAACCACAGGTCCACTAAAATAGAAAACAAGTCCAGAACAGACAACCAGCAAATGAGTCTTTTTCATGAACTTTGGTTTTAAATTCTTCTGCACCTGTGTGCGTTTCATTTTTGCTGCAAATTTAACTGTGAAACGTTTAACAAGCAGCCCATCTTTTGCAACGCTGTCACAATTTTTAGAACGCTAACTACCGCAATTTTTTTCTGCATTTTTTTCTGCCACTACATTCTCAAGGTTCTATCGAGGGCTCTGAAACATCGTTGTAACATTAGACTTACAGCTGCTAACGAATACAGCCAATCGTAACTGTGCAAATGGCTACTAAAAAGACTTTTTTAACGTTCTTTCGCATCACAAATTTACAGACACGCGCATTACTAGCCTTGTCGGCGGCGGCGAGGAGTTCATCTGCCATCCTCGTGAGATTCGGCGAACGGTCTGTGTAGATAAACCTCAGCATTTCAGTCACCACCTCAGGGTCGACATCCGTTATGTCCACACGATTCTATCATTCACGACCACACACCATGACATCTTCTTTACTTACTTAAAGCACACCGACTCACTCGCTCGCGCTCAGTTATTACTGGCCCGCCTACACATAAGGGGTTTTTCAAGGCCTAACAGAACCTACCAAACCTACCGCGCCACGCTCCCTACTTTCCTTATATGGAATAATTTATGGACCTGGTATACCAGCGGCCTAGCAGAAGCTACCGGAGTCAGACTGCGGTTACCTAACAGCCACGCCCTGTTAGGTTCTGGTAGGCCTTGAAAAACACCCCTATAGTGTAGGGGGCCAGACTAGTAACGGTCGCTGGCGTCTGTCGTCGTCGTCTGTAACACTCGCACATGCAACGTAACTCACTACAGGGCAGCACGCGGCGGGCCAGTAATGTTACATCTCGTTACGGCGACACCTTGTTTTGCTTTTATTATCCCACTTAAACTGCAGTGACATAACGTGCCAACTTTGTCGGACAATCTTCAAGAGAACATGCAAAGTTCTGGTGTCATGCAGACAGTCCAACGTGTTGCAGTGGTTCAGTGACCACGCACAACTGCCCACCATCATGGTACATAGTTTACAACTGTACACTTTCACCGGCCAGTGGTTACAGTATTGAAAACCTCAAACTAAACCTGAACTACACAAAACAAACAAGTTAACAAGTGTCCAGTGTAATCTAGCAAAAGGCCGCATCGCCGACCTGCCACCCCTCACTGCTGTCAATGGATTTGTCCGATCTTGACCCCCATGTAATAGATGGTTGCTTGAGTTCACATGATTCAGCCACACAAACGACATATCAATCAGTTCAGTCGTTTGTGCACAGTATAGACGAGTGTCCGACACACAGACAGACAGACCACGCTACGTGTGACATCTTTCACAATAGGCCACATTTACTCTACGCATTTGACGAAGTCTAAAAACTGACTAAAATTACACAAAAACTGTAAAGATTTGGTCAACAGCTAAATCGGACTGGCCGGGAACCGAACCGCGACCTGTAAATCACAAATCCAACGCCCTACCGCAGCGCCACCACACAACAGCTGATGATACTAACGAACACGTACACAACTGTAAAGAATTCATCTGTGACTGATCGTTTTCCTTTGTTAAACCTCAAGTCTGCAGCAGCAGCAGCAGCCAGCATCAATGTGTGAACTCAGTGAACAGAGAGACATTCAAACAGCATCTCAAGACCTTGCTGTTTCACCATGCCTCGAGACGTTCATACAGCCGTACTGGTTACTGCTGACAGGTCCTCTGTGTTGACCTACTTACTTACTTAATGACAAAACGAGGTCAACGAGGGAGACAAGTTCGAACCTGTTTTCTTTCTTCCATCTCGTGTTCAAACATTGCACAAAACACCGGCGAACGTGCTGCAAATTACCACACCAAATGTACACTCAGGGTGCATCATAAAATTAACTACATGCTAATAAACACAACAATGGCCCACCCTTTAACCACGACAACCACGTTAAAAACATTCACTCACTAACTCACTGCCAACGATAATGATAAAATATCTTTAACTAGATGCATGGCAAAGCCCAGTGCAAGCCCGCCCAGCATGTTGTTCTAGACTGCAAGCTCGTGCCACTACATAATACGTGCCAAAGTTTGCCTGCTGTCTGTTATATAACGTCCATGTGGAAAGGCTGGCAGTGTCCCCCAATACGAAAATTTAGGGGGTGGGCAAAAACTCGCCAACCATTCTCAGTCGTTTCTGGACAAAGTTCACCAAATTTGGGGCATGTAGGGGAGTCCCTGACTCCCTGTAGATTGACAAGTTTCTTTCCGATTGTTGATATGTTCTGTTGCAGAGATATGTGCGGTCAAAGTTCAAAGTCGGTCCCCAAAAAACGTTTTTTTTGCCCCCAGCCCGTGGGAGGTAAATGTCCGGGCGAGTTGGGACCAAATTTTTCAAATAGTAGTCATAAGTGAATATGTTGTGTCCAAGTTTGGTTGAGATCCGTTCAGTGACCTCAGGCGTCGAAAAAAAACCATAGCGGTAAAATATAAGCCGTTTGGCATCGCGATGCCGTGGTGGCTAATTAGTTTGTTCCATTTTCTACACAGCGAGTATTAATTAATGCAGTTGACTAGTGTGAACTTGAGCAGACAGACGGACAGACAGACGGACGTGTTGTGTTCTTACCCGCAAGGATAGACTTGTGTGCCTGGAACTGATGGTCACCCACGACTAGAGTAACGTCACTGAAGGCTGCGCGTTCAAACAACAGACCGAGTTCATCGCTCAGTCGACAACTGGGCACCTTGACTGGTGTAACACTCGACTGACCAGTCACGTTGACCGTTTCACCGACCACGCTCACCTGTGCAATGTACACAAAGCATCATCACCTACCTGCCGACACGTCAATCTCAACCTTCAACCCACGACACTCGTTCATACGTGATGCCATTTATCCAGTTGTTCTGAGTCTTCCGCTACCAGTCAACTCGTCACCATGGGCGTAAATCATGGGGGAACAGGGGCTACACCCCCACAATTTAAAGTGGAGGACGCTAATGCAAATTGTCCTCCCCCAGATTTTGTCATGTTTCAAAATTTCAAGCACCAGATTGCTTTGCACTATAATGCAGTAGAAAGCTTACCAACCCCATAACTCTGACAGCGTATATTCACTACTTCCCAAAAGTACATCTTCAACGTCCACCAAATCACCATTTCAGGCGGAAAATTCAGCATTTTTTCTCTGGCGAGGGCACGGACAAAAATACTGTTCAGAATTCACGAAACACGTTATTTTAAGTGAAAAAAATCATTTTTTCTGGGCAGGGGCCTAGCACCCTCCCCACACCCAACTCCCGGTGGGGGTACAGCCTCCCCACAACCTACTCCTCGCCTCCAAACAAAACCTTCTGGATCCGCCCCTGCATTCCCCCATAATTCCAGCTATTCGCGTCGAATTTTGTAGTGGTGGGTGAAATTATGGAATTTTGCTATAAATAGCCGTCAAAGGTACGATAACGGGTTGTGACGAGTTGATTGACATCAGAGACTTCCACGGCCGTCTAAGAACTGTACGTACACAGGTAACACGGATGGCACGTGGTCAGACAATACAGGTGAACGAGATGCGATCAGGTCAGGTCAGGTGAGGAAGAATGGTTTGAAGTTAAACGTTTTGACGTTAAAACTTGAAACACTCGAGAGATGAAGAACTTTTAACAGAGAGTGAAATGCTAAATGTACGACTGTCAATCACGTGATCAGTGGGCGGAGTCAATGTTCAAGAGATGTCGGTGCTCACAGCAGCACAACGCCATGACGTAAGGTCACGTGACATCTCATTACCACGGTAAACATGCACCGGTACAGACGTGGTACACGGCGGCTGCAAAAATTACCGTCAATTACCATCACGCTGTATCATCGTCTATTCTGACATTTATTCTACTGGCGTCACAAGTGGGCGTGGCCTACAACTCGGCCATTGAGCTCTGAAGATCCGGCATTGACGAGTGAAATGTCCACGAGCGAAGTGCCTACAATTCTCCTCTATTCATGCTTCACCAGATGCTGAGTAACTATTACTACAACTACGATGTTTAGTGCGACGAACAATGCTCACACTACGGTTAAAGTCGTCGCTGCCACTGTCATCGTCATGTGCCCACTGCTAATCCTCTGAATGTGGCGACGTTCAACTCAACCCGGGCCCACGTCCACCCAAGTATCCATGTGGCGAATGTGGCAAGGCTTGTTCAAGCTACAGGGGAGTCAAAGCTAGCATTCTCTGCGACATGTGACTCATCGTTCCATGTGGAGTGTATCGGGTTGTCCAGCCATATGTTTGACATATTAGGAAGCACTGACTTACCGTGGGAATGCCACAACTGTGGCTTGTCATGTCCTTCCCCTGGCTTGTTCAACTCGACCGTCGATCATTCGGACGACTCAATCAGCTTAAATTCTTCATCGGATTCTGCCACAGGGTCTCCGCCATCCACCAAGTACTCAGCTGAGCGCAAACTGTCTAACATTCGTGTACTGGTCATAAACTTTCAGAGTGTATTGTCCAAAAAAGCTAAACTAGCATGCATGATTGAAACCATCAAGCCAGATATCATCATTGGCTGTGAGACGTGGCTTAAACCGTCAGTAAGCCAAGGCGAATTTCTACCCAGTGATTACACCGTCTATCGTAAGGATAGACCTGATGGATATGGTGGTGTTCTTTTGGCAGTACAGACGTCGTTGAACAGCCATGAGATTACGATAACATCTGAGACAGAACTGGTAGCTGCTTAAATACTTGCCGGTAAACAACCAATCATTTTTGGTTCGTTCTATCGTCCACCCTCCAATGACCAAACTTACATGGACGGTCTCAATGAAGCAATCGGTCGCTTATGTAAAGCAGACCCAAAGGCTGCATTCTGGATTTCCGGTGATGCAAACTTACCTGACATTAACTGGTCAGACGACCAGGTGAAGCGACACCAGTATAATCACCAAATCAATGA
>Ga0209780_1002524_pt1 | contig 13054 bp, 8 predicted proteins | sample WorMetexBAHAMAS2_FD_187384 | JGI IMG/M metagenome (GOLD analysis project Ga0209780, IMG submission 187384) | Marine gutless worms symbiont microbial communities from Max Planck institute for Marine Microbiology, Germany - Inanidrilus exumae... | ecosystem: Host-associated > Annelida > Digestive... | reverse complement strand
TTTTCAGTGAAGGTCAAAAGATGGCAAAGGTACCAAATTGCGAAGAAACATTGCAGAAAATTTCAACCGGCTGAGTAGTGTGCACAAACGTTACAGACGACGGGCGATAGCATATAGCGAACGTGAACCTGAGTTCACGTTCGCTAGAAACATCTGCAGTCGATGTATTACCGTCATTTAACTGGGCGAAAATACACTTACTGCGTTTGCAGCAGCAGCCGGGTCCCACCAACCAGGAGCCGGGGCCAAAATGGCGGATAATTTGAGGAGCCGGGGCCGGGCCCCGGCTTACTTTAAACACTGGGAGTTATATGGCAAGATCTGAACCATTTTTTCCCATGTCTCCTAGTTGGTTGGGGAAGGCAATATAGCACATCAATCAATCAATCAAAATTTATTTTCCAAGTAATAACAGAAAAATTACAATGTAATAATGTCGTAGCACTTGAAAGGCTACCAGAAAAGCATTACGCTCATTAAAACTGGTCGCCTGAACATTAGCACATTAGCACTCCCGATCCTCCACGCCCTCGATGCCGGCTCGACCAGACCCATGTGTATACACCGTTATACCCTATTCACCAACATTACCCGTGAGTCTGTGATCATACTACCATAGACTACTTGATACTCAAAAACGAACCGATATCGCGTTATTTTGGAATACCGAACCGACTGGAAAAAATGCCGACTTAAATAAAATACCGAAAACCGACGCCGACCTAAACTACCGTCACTGGCCCATCACACGTGACAAAAACTTACTTATTTCACCTAGTGCCACTTAGATGATCTATGCTGAACATGCATATTCATAACCGTCATTTTATGTTTACGGTTTTATTTGCAGAAGTTTGTTGTGTATGTTACCGCAGATGTATCGATATCGTTGAGTATTTTCAATTACCACACCCACGCTACGCTATCAACCAGCAATTTACTGAATCTGACCGATTCAGCTCATGTTGTAGGTGTGTTCTTTCGTGCAGTTTCAAGGTCTGGCCTAAAACACGGCCCGGCCGGATAGTAAGTAAATAAGCAAGTAAGTTTATTGAGATATTGTAGCCATAAGGCTAGATTGGTTACAATGATACACAATATAAAATGCTACTAATATGAAACAGATACAAATTAGCCATACAAGTACAGCTACATTCATTTCCGAACTGGAAGCTTAAGGCCTATACGTACGTGAGCTAGATACAAATACAGTTCGTGAAAATGACATAAAAACGCAATATGTACAACATACATAGGCTAAAATAAAATGAAATGGTGCTATTACAAACATGAAAGGTTGTCACTCGTATCACTTTTTATGGAGTAGTTTTAGCCCACGTACGTATAGGCGTTAGCTTCCAGAGAAACAGAGCAAGTCATTTTGTGAGACTTCAGAACGCTTTAGGATTTTAAAGAAATATAATCTGGATGCCACTTTTTAGCCGCGCGGCGCTAGCGATGCACGGGTAATAGCCATCATCTTGTGTCTGTCTGTGTGTCTGTCTGTCTGTCACACGCTGGTATTGTATCAAAATGGCTAAACATAGGCTCAGGCAAACAATGCCACGTGATAGCCCAGGGACTCTAGTTTTCTGACGCCAAAAGTTGGTGGACGACCCCCTTCCCCTGAAATTTGTGCTCAGAGTGACTCATACCCCTTTCAAACAGCACAATCTCGACCAATATTCGCTCATAGCGCCTCATCCATGAGAGCTAGCGAACAAAGTTCAATTAGGACTAATAGGAAGTCGACCACATGCTTTCCAACGAGCCATAGATGAACCGTGTAAGTTACCCCTAAGTCCCCCACAGGGCGACACAAAACGCGATTTTGCTATTTTTTCAGTAAAAATTTTTAGTTTCCCTAAGATATCTCCGGAACGGCTTTATATAAAGACTTCAAATTTGGTACACCAAATATCTCTGGAACGGCCTAAGCTAGGGACTTCAAATTTGGTGTGCATATTGATCATAGCAAGTAGACCCCGTAGTTGATCGATCGAGTCGATCGAAAATCAGCCAGGTCGAGTTGATCGTAAAGTCATCGACTAGTCGATCAAGTCGATCGAGTTGAGTCGATTGTTTCACTAGTCGAGTCGATTGATTAGTAGACGACTAGTCGAGTTAAAAATTTTAAAAACTTGCTTAATTGTATGCAGAGTGTGACGTCATTATAACAGGCGCAATGTAAACATTGGGTCGCGGTTGACAAGATTTCGAGGGACAGCATGCCATGTTAACCCTCTGTGGTAGCAGAGCTTGTTGGAATATAATCTCCCCAAACTGTCATACGGCTTGCGTGATTCTGGTGACTTTTTATAGTTTATTGGCCTTACAATGCTACTTTAATCTGTTTAGTTCTGTCAGTTTTGCACACTGCTATGGAATAATCCTGCCACTGCCAGTATTGCAAATTGCAATGCCTTCGAGATGTTGTGTAAGATATGTAATGTAGTGTTTTCTCTCATTCTCTGTCAGTTTGTCTTTCACTTGCTGCATTTCAGAATTTTTGTAATTTTTCTAGGGATGTGACGGAGCCAGCCAAAATCAGCATCCATCAGATGCGGATTTCATGTGCAAAATCCGTCGGATGCAGATGCGAATTTGTTACGGGATGAAAATTAATACCAGCTATTATAGCTAGCAACTGCAATTCAGTTACTTAAAATTAAACACAGTTAGTAAGTAAAGTAAAGTAAAGTAATAGTGAATTTATATAGTGCATTGTCAAAAAATCTCTAATGCGCTGACAAAGTTACAAAGTTACAAAGAAACTAGTAGTGAATAATTAACATCATTGTGGTTGTTTTCTATAAAGTAAAGAAAACACAACAGATCTCTCCGTCAATCAAAAGTAATTGTAGAGTTGGACCGAAACAAAAATTTTGAATCCATCATGATCAGATTTTAAGTATCCGACTGATTTCGAATTTTGGAAAAAGTGTCGGATTCCATTGGATTCGGAATCCGTCACATCCCTAAATTTTTTCTGGCGGCATGCATCACATATTTGTAAATTTTACCCTACAGCACACTCCCTGTAGCAATTCCTGTATCTGTCCCAGATTTTATTTGAACGAGTTAAACTAATAGGCCTCATTGTGCCAAACACGAATTGCTTTTGACATATCAGTCAAAGTATAATTATGATTAAGGCCGAGCAATGCAATTGTTTAGATGTGTGAATAAATCTGTCTTCTTGATGCTGCTAATGTGTTAGGATGGAAGGCAATTCGTGCGTTGTGAATTTTGTTGAGATTTCGCCTGTCAACAACTATAGAAATTGCTCCGAGTCATCTGATTTTAAGGTTAGTACTTGTTGTGTCAAAGTTTGTACGCTGTTTATACTTTATTTTTGCAGAGTTACATGATCTGCCTTTGTGTGGTTAAACTCTTTTACTATTCGGTTCACCTGCGTAACCTTAGCAGTTTGATGTTAATTCATGTAAATGGCTGTGAGTAAACAATAGAAGTCGCTGCCGCAGTTGACTCACGTCATTCAACCATGGTTCTAGTGTATGAGCAGAGATTACTTGGATTACAGTTGACTGAAGTTTTCCCACAATGGCCAACAGTTCGTTGGTCATAAAACCTGCCACATTTTGAAACTAGTAAAATGCTGGCTTAACCATAAAACATTTTGTGACACAAACCATTAATGCATAGGCAAATAGCATAAAGCCGTCATTCACATTAATGCTATTACGCTGTGACAGTAAGAGATAATCATCTTGTGCAAGTGACAAGTAGCAAGCATGTTGAATTATAGTGAAGCCTGCAACTACAATCGAGACTCGAATGCTTGACAGACAGCATTAATATGATGACAACTTTATTCTGTTAGTATTCTCAGTTATGGACACTGAAAGGAAATGGGCACATTCTAAGATTTTTCTGAACGTCTTATCAAATTTTATGTTTACAGGTAGCACTTAATGATGACAAAGGAAGAAATGATCTATCTGATGTATCAAATGCAAGCTATGATGTTGCTAATGATAATAATGTGCTTGCTGTAAGACAGGTTAATAACTTCACATCTTACAACTTATTTGAATCTAGATATTTTTGTATGATTTTTCCTTACTATATCAACTGCATAGTATATAAAATAAGGAAACACCTATGAGTTGTATAGCAGAAAATATCTGAGACTGTGTTTCGTGGTATAACTACTGCTTGCTGTGTCTTCAACCATTATTGTTGCTTGCTTTCACATATCATTCCTGCAACCATTCTGCTAGATAACTTGTAACTTGAAGTTTCCACTTGCAATTTTCATATATGTGAGCTCAGACACATTGGACTGTTACCATAATGGGTCGTTTTTCCAAAAGGGAAAAATTGGTCACAAAATTTCCAGGAATTGCAACTTCAGGCCGCCATAACTGCACAATGATTATAGATTGCCAGAAATTCACTACCAAATGATATCCCCTACACGATGTCTAGTTTCCATTTTTACCATTAAAGCAATTCAAAGTCTTTCCCATGGGCTGTATGCTCCGTACAAGGAACGTACTTCCCACATTTTTGGCAATGTCTGATGTCCGATATTTGGTAAACCACGTACGCCGCTGCAGCTGCACGTTGCCAACATGGAAGAAAAGCAGACTGAAAATAAGTAACAGCAGATAACGCTGGCATCACTCAGTCGCAGGCACATTACACTAGATATCGTTGAATGCAGGAAGTAAACAGCTTGTGTGTCAGTAAATAAGTAAACAGTTGTGTTACCTGTCGAGTATGCCGGTGGGAAACACTCTCTTCAAGCGTATATTGCAGTTTGTCCCCAGATACACTGCAATCTGTCTAGTTAGAACTGTGCTTGATGCACCGTGGTCTGTAAATGCTGTCGAACTCAACTGCTCACTCCATTGGCTACCTGCTAAACAGCGAATTTACTACAAGGTGGTCTGCATGGCTACAAAGCTAAACACAGCCTACTACCACATTACCTTCTTGTCGTTCTTGAACTACTATGCGACTGTCAGTCAGCCAGACAACTTTAATGACTGACTGTTTGCCCCAGCAGTCACTTCCTATTTTGCGTCATGTGCCTTTTCTGTACCTGTTCCCTCGGTATGGAATTCTCATGAACCTGACCTTTCCACGCCCTCAATTGTCACCTGCAAGTCCTGCTGAAATACACTCTGCCTCCTATAATACATAGCACGGTTCGCTGCCATGCAGTTCCTCTGATTCACTCGCGCTCTTTGGCGCTATATAACTTTGTGTATTGCATTGTATTGTTGTACTGTATTGTCTTTGCTGTATTTGTATACCAGGCAACAATTGAACAAACGCAAGTACCCAGCCATCCACTAGGGAACGACGCTTTTCCTTTCGTTTGCTACAAGACTTCTGCAGATGAGGTGACCTCTGTCAGTATTGAATGTGAACAACAGCAAGATGAGAGGACTGCTTTGTCCAGCACATTGATTAAAGACGTAAATGAACATGAATGTGATGATAGGGGAGAAGACATTGTGTTCTGTGATCTGCTATCAAGACACTTGAACTATGTGGGTTTTGGAATGTTCCGAGATGCAGGTGAGGTTGTAAGTGTACAACAGACAGCTGATTCTGAAACGAAAAATTCGTGGAAGCAAGTGACTAACAGTTCCAGGAGACTTAAAAATCCAGGTGTTGGGAAAACTGGTAAACGGCCTTATGTATGTTGTGTTTGTGCGAAGGCATTTGCGAAGTCCAGTTCCCTCATGACGCATTTAGAAACACACACGGGTGATAATTCACCCACGTGTGATGTATGCTACAAGCAGTTTACTCGACGCAGCACTCTTAAGGCACACATGCTTACACATACGGGTCAGAGACCACACAAATGTGATGTGTGTCAGAAACAGTTTATTCTAAGTGGCCATCTTAAGGCACACATGCTTACACATACTGGCGAAAGGCCACAGAAGTGTTCTTTGTGTCATGATCAGTTTGCTCAACTTGGCCATCTTAAGACACATATGCTAACACACACAGGCGAGAGGCCGCACAAATGTGTGGTATGTCACCAGCAATTTGCTCGAAGTGGCCATCTTAAGAGGCACATGATTACACATAGTGGTGAAAAGCCTCACAAATGTGATGTGTGTTGCCAGCAATTTACTCGGCGTGAGCATCTCAAGGCACACACGCTAACTCACACTGACCAAGTGCTGCACAAATGCGATGTATGTCATGAGCAGTTTACTCAGCTGCCTAGTCTTAAGACACACATGCTTATTCACACCGGTCAAATACGGCACAAGTGTGATATATGTCACCAACAATTTACTCAGCGTGCCAGTCTCAAGAGACACTCGCTTATTCACACAGGTCAAACGCCACACAAATGTGATCTTTGTACAAAGGCATTTAAGACATTCAGTGATCTCAACAGACACAGAAATACACACACTCGTAATAAACTATATACTTGTTACGTGTGCAGCAAGCAGTTTAGTAGATGTGGCAATCTTAAGATACACGTTCTGACTCATACTGGCATGTAGGCTTCTGTAAATGAGAGTGAAAATGCAGCAATGACAAGGTGTCGCCCTAACGGGACGTAACACGACTGGCCCGCCGTGTGCTGCCCCCTGGTGAGTTACGTTGCATATGTGCCACGTTACAGACGACGACAAGCACTACCGACCGTTACTCGTCTGGCCACCCTACACTGTGTAGGCGGGCCAGTAATGATAACCATGCCTCATTAGACATTACCAGTATACAAAGTAGCATCTGGACTATTACTGCCGTGTGCCCTATGGGGAATCCCATGAGCCACATGGCCCTACTTAGACGACTGATAGGTGTACTTGAGGGTTTTTACCTCACACAAGCGACACGTTGTACCTTTGCCAGTTAAATGGGTGTTGAGAAGTTGGCAGAAGGTTGACTTGTCCATGCTAAATTTCACCCTTGTCAGTGCAAGAGTAGGGGTATGTGACTAACATAGCAAATTTATTCTAAGTGGCCATCTTAAGGCACACGTGCTTACACATACTGATGAAAGGCCACAGAAGTGTTTTTTTGTGTCATGATCAGTTTGCTAAACTTGGCCATCTTAAAACACATGCTGACACATATAATATTGTGTGCATGATTCATATGAAATTTTCAGATATTGTGGGTAAAACCATAACAGTTTTATCGCTTTTATGTTTCTTTTTTATTTGAATGATTTCCAAGTAAGGAATGCATTTCCCCCAAATTTTCCATACCTCTAGCAGCAAAAGGACTGAATGGATTGCACAAAGTTATGGAAGTGCAAAAATTTGTCTTTTTCACCATGGCAAGTATGCTGGAGCTTGGACTTACCACACCGCTGTTGGGCAAAAGGTTCGATGTTTTTGTTTGTCAGTCATGTTTTCGAAAGGTAAGGTTTGCAACAATGGTATCGCCAATAAGCCAGTTTGATGTAGAAGCAATTTTGATGTCGTTTTGTAGGTATATGTTAGTTGTGCATATGCATTTAATTTTTCTCTACCCGGACATTATTACGGAATGTTGAGTTTGAAAATATGGTTAAATTTGGGAGTTTTTTTTGCTCCATAGGGGTGACATGATGCACCAATCAAGATAAAATTTGGTATAAGAGAGCACACCATAGATTCAATGCATGCTAGATATCATCCTGATTGATAAAGGGTAGATATGGGAGTCCCCAAATTTCAGAGCTTGGTCAAGTTTGCAGTTTCATGCCCTGAAGCTGCTACATGATGCACTAATCACCAAGAAATTTTGCATGGAAGAGCTCGTCAGAGGTTCATTGGTGCATACAATATTCTTCCATTTGTGAAGGCAGTGGGTAAGTGAGCCCCAGATATTCCATAATCTATCAAATATGTAGATTCCACTTTCTGGCCCCACGGCGATAACCAGTGCACTGATACAGGTGAAATTTGGTGTGGATGAGCATACCATATGTTCATTGTTCCCTGCAAAGTTTCGTCTTGGTAGGTGAATGGAGTGGGTACTGAACCCCAAATATTACGAATTTTGTACAGTTTGCTGTTTTTTAACTTACTTTGATTGCATAAATGTACTACATATGTTTTGTCTTTAGAGAATTTGAAGCCATTACAATCAGCCCATTTGGTTAATTTGTTAAGAATCAGTTGTTGATGTATGATGTAACAGTTGTATGCAAATTAAATTACCGTCAAGATTTCCAATAGTAGCATGCAGGCTGTATGATATTGTAACCAGACACTGCTGCCATGGAGAGTGAGCAGTAACCGTATGGAGGATACAGAACTGTTGTGCTGTATTGCGTACCACAGTTGTTCCTAGTGATATTTGCATTCTTTGCTGTATGTCTTACAATACAGCAATACATGTATTGTATTGGAGTGTGTGCATGTGTCACGTGTGTGTTGGATGTTTAGGTGTGTCAGTGTGTTTTGTCCTGTTTATGTGTTACTGTTTGAATTACTATTTGTACATTATTCGGCTTGAAGCTAGGCTTCAGCCGAATATTGCATTCACTTTACGGCATGTTTTGGCGGTGTTCACGCGTTCGGCTATAACTCCACCAAAAGGGAACCGATTTGGATGAAATATGAAGCACCGCGAGTACATTGTCGGGGGCTGGCCAGCTGAAGAGTCGGCAGAATTTTGTTTTTTGTCAGATAAGCAACGCACGATTTAACCAATGTCCCGTCAGCCAAATTTCATGAAATTTGAATACAACACGTCGATCGGTGTCGCGATGAAAACAGAATTTTGAAAATTTTACCGTAAGGGGTCATTTTGCCAAAAAACACAAAAATTTTGACAAATTTTTAATGACTTGCGACTTCAGGCCGCCATAACTCTGCAATGATTGCAGATCGCTGGAAATTCACTAACAAAGTAACCCTCTACGGGATTTCTAGTTTTTATTTCTACCGTTGGAATCCACAAAGTCATTCTCCTCTCCTGTACACTCCGTACAAGAAACCTCCCCAAATTTTCTGCGACGTCCGACGCAGGTTGACAAAATGACAACACATCAGATAACACTGACATCACTCAGTCTCAGGCAGCCAGTCACCATCGACTATTGAGTCACGTGACACTAGGCCTTGTTGAATGCAGGAAGTAAACAGCGGGTGCACAGAAGATAGCCGAGCGCTTCGAGCCGAATACTGTATTGTGGACATTACGCACAGTCAATACAGCCATCTGGTTTTTCCTGTGTCTTGTCATTTTATATGGGCCACATTGCCACGGTTCGAGCAATTTCGACGAAAATTTGGCACTATGAAGCAGTTTGATCATCTTGGCCGTTATTTCCGTTAAATTTGAATTTTTTTTACAAATCGAAGATTGCTAATCACTGTATGGAAATGTTTAATGTTCGAACTCCGCACTATGCTATAACCAAGCGCAAATGCAAGTTTCTTTCACAGTGTAACACGGTAGTGCTTACACTGTTGTAAGGGCGACCAGCTATGGAGAATGGCAAAATTGGGGGTATCAGAACTCCGAAACCCTTGAACCGATTGTCACAAAATTTGGCACGGGTAATTACGTCGGCGATATGACCCAGCATGCCAAAATTCAAAACCGATCGCGCCAGTGGGGGCGTCCCGGCAAATGGGTGAAATATCACTCTCGCGTGGTTTTTTGACCTCAGTTTTTGCTCGGAGAACCGATTTTTACGCGGTTTGATTTATAGGATGTCAATCCCGGGTTATTGATTTCCTAGAGGGATAAAGCTACAAAAATTTCCGATTTTCCCATTTTTACTCCCAAAACACCCACAAAATGGGCGTGAATAGGCATTTTCATGCTTAACGCTCAAAATATTAAAACTTGTATATTATCGAAACTACTGCACCGATTCAAACCAAATTTTGCACAGTGACAGAGACCACCAAAATACACTTCGTGGGTGGTCCAAACAGGCGTATAACAAATCCAGGATGGCGGACGGCTCTGAATCAATCAAAATTTATTTTGCAAGTAATAACAGAAAAATTAAAATGTAATACATGTTGTAGCACTTGAAAGGCTGCCAGAAAAGCATTACGCTCATTAAAACGGTCGCCAGAAACAAAAACACAAACACGAATACATCAAAAAAGAAAGAGACCGGAGGAGAAAGTAACATCAACATGTGCAATTTCAGTGCAAATGCTCTCCGAAGGGTATGGGCAGGTAAACTTTTGAACTTTTAAAAATAGAACATGGTAGACGGCCGCCATTTTGAATAATCAATAAACGGCCATATCTCCGGAACGGCTTGGCACACTAAAGCATACTGGCAGTTAGAATTTCAAACTTCTGAAAATCCCCTTCATTCCCCTCTCAGGCTCTCCTCCCATCCTTCGTCTTTTCCCCTTCCCTCTTATCCTGTTTACTCCCATCCCCTCTCAACCCTTCCCATTCTTTTACACTCCCCTCCATAACCCTTTCCATCCATCCTCCCCGTCCTTTCCTTAGAAGTAGGATCCCATTAAATCCAGCTAGTGAGTCTGGGGAGCGTTGGTGCATTGCAGCTTTAAAATATGACATCTGGTGACAACAGTTTTAATGATTTTCCTGCGAATCAACTTAATAAATTTCGTGCAAACACAGCGTTAATTGTTAAGCCTATATACCAGTTTGCCACGTAACAAATCAGTACTAAGACTGTGTACAATCGTTATTCAACCAGCATTTCGACGCCTTTAGAATACTTACTGCGTTCAAATGAAATACAAGTTTATTTCAGTCTTTTTTCACGGCAGCGCACTAGACATGTTAAGTTAACAACAAAATCGTCACACACTATTTCCGCATGACGTCATTTTTACGCACTTCGTGAATGGTGATTCGTGAGCTAGGAGGATAGAATATTCGTGAGGTCGAAGTAACAAGAAATAGCCTACGTTCTGTGGAACATGGTATCTGCCCCATAGCCGAGTTCACAAGTCCATGACTGAACTGTGCGCATAGTAACGGAATACCGTATCCTCTATTCTGTTGATGTCGTGATGTACATGAATTGCTTAAAAATATTAAGTGGATACTGAAAAGTCACTAACGATTTTTCAAAATGGCGGGGTCCGCCAAGTTGGATTTTTGAAATTATAAAGTTCTAACTATCGGACGCATCATAAGTGCCGAATTGCATCACCATGCCAAATTTCGTGGCGATTGGTCAAACTGTTGTCAGGATATCTCAATTTTGGATTTTTCAAGATGGTGACAGCCGCAATCTTGAATTTTTAAAAATTATTTAATAACGATCCGAACGGTCAAGGACAAACTGTGTCACTGTGCCAAATTTTGTCGAAATCGCTCAAACCACGGAGGAGATATGTCAGTTTTCGATTTTTCAAGATGGCGGCCGCCGCCATCTTGGATTAGTAAAATTTTAAATTTTTAACGGTCGGGACGGTCAAGAGGTTCAAAATGCATCATCTTGCCAAATGTCATCAAAATAGGTTGAACAGTGGCCGTGATATGGCGATTTCTTTCAAGATGGCGGCCGTCCGCCATTTTGGATTTGTAATGCGTGTGTGGGAACCACACACAAAGGGCATTTGGTGGTCTTTCTCACTGTGCAAAATTTGGTTGGAATCGATGCCGACGTAGTTTTGATGATATGCACGTTTTTTGATTTCGCGAGTTTGGCTTGAAAACGCCTATTCACGCCCCAAAATTGGGGGGGTTTTAGGGGGAAAATAGGGGATACCTCACCTCTATTTTGCGTCCTCGTGGAATTTCGCCAATCTTTGGCATCAGAAAACTGTATCCTGGGCTGTCGTACTGCGTTATTTGCGTCATCCAATGTTTAGCCGTTTTGGTACAATACCGGCTTGTGACAGACAGACGCATAGACGGACGGACGCATGACGGCAGCATTATGCCGCGTAGCGTATTCATATGCATAGCGGTCAGAACTAATAGGAAATTGCGCACTTAGTCTGTTTTTCTGCATTGCAACAACGATAAAAAGCTGAATGTGTTAAACACATCGAGTCACATACGGATGCTACCAAAAGCAGAACTGTTGGTTTCGTTTCCCTGTCTCTCCACACTTTAGGCATTTACGACTTGTGGTCTTTGCTGCATTTTTCTTGTCCAAAGCTTCACGAATGCGTTGTAAATAATGAGATCGAAAACTTCAAACAGTGATATGACACTTCCACCGAGAAACAGTCCTAAATTGCCGCCAAAGTCACCTGCAAAATATACACGCGATGTACTCGTCGTACGAAAATTTATTATTGCTATTTTCGATGCTGTAATATTTTAATGTAATTTGAAAAATATAACTGTGAAACTGTTTGCACAGTATAATGGCTCAACTAGCATATTACTCAGTCACTAATGCTTCGGTCAAGAAGGTATTGGTTACGTAAAAGGGTCCTTCGCATGCTCTGACGGGCTTGACAATGTTGTTTCAACTGTTGCAGTGACAGTTGCACGTGCGTTTACACAGTCCAGCGGTTGATCCAACGGTTGTTGCAACCGCTGTATCAACCGTTTAGTTCTAAGCAACGGTCAAACTGTCTAAAACATATCGTACACCCCTGTCTTCAAGCAGCATGACACGGTACTGGCCAAAGCGGCGGTTGTGACCTGCGGCTGGAAGACAACAGCGAAATTAGTTTCGGTGACGTTCGTATCCAGTAGGCGGCCCAACATACACACCAAGTCTCAGTTGAAAGGATGTCGACATTCAAATCCGTTTAAATGCAACATAATTCAACATAAAGGTATATCATTCTAGGCCGCCCTAACTGCACCGTTTGCTCGTTTGTATATCCGCTCGCATATCTCAACAAGAACTCATCAGGAGATGAGATAGCGAACGTACTTGTTAACGACGATATCGCACATACGTAGGCCTACTTCAAAATACCGAAAAAGAGACAAACCTACTTCGTTTAACAAATTAGACGATAGATTGGCAAGTACTGCGAATGAAATCTTGAATTTTAGCATCTGCTAGCCTACAGAATTTCCACCTCGCAGTTATATAACATACCGGTGGCGTCGTGCTGTCCCTCTGCAGACGTTTACTAGTAGACAGTAATCGTAAATTGCCCATAGTTATGGCTTTGTTAACCACTTT
>Ga0209780_1002523_pt1 | contig 13056 bp, 9 predicted proteins | sample WorMetexBAHAMAS2_FD_187384 | JGI IMG/M metagenome (GOLD analysis project Ga0209780, IMG submission 187384) | Marine gutless worms symbiont microbial communities from Max Planck institute for Marine Microbiology, Germany - Inanidrilus exumae... | ecosystem: Host-associated > Annelida > Digestive... | reverse complement strand
ATCTGTTACAGATGATCCAAATATAAACATGATTTTATGATTTATGTTGAATCATAAAATGTAACATTCAGTTCCTATTAAACATTTGTATACTGTGTATAGATGATGTATATCCTTTGTAGATCAGCTGTGCCCGATAATTAGTTTAGTTGTGTGAAATATATGTACGGCTGCGTTAAGTCGGAGAGCACTTTCGAAAACTTCTTAGGAAAAGCCCTTAGTTGTCACTTAACAGAAAGTAGCAAAGAAAGCGCTTATATAATAAATATTTTACGACCTCGATCAGTAAAAGTTTCGTAAACAAATAGCCTACTTTAACTACCCGTTAACTACTGTTCTTATACAACATACGCAACATAAAAATAATAAATAAATTATATTTTATTTACAAATTGAACATGATTGTTTACCACCCAATGACGCCGGCTTCACAGATTCAACTGCGCATGCTCAAGTTCTTCGAAAGTCGACTAAGCGGAATTTTTTTACTTTACTTTGCTAGCTAACAGCTTATGTACTTAAGGACAGAAAGCGCCAAGCACTTAGTTTTTATTCCTTAGCTAAGCGATCACGGACTTCACGCAGCCCATATATTTTGCGTACAAAAGAAAATGTATGATATAAATTGTATTTATTGATGTTATTATTATTGTTGTTAGCTGCAGCTCGGTGTATGTTGATGTAAAACAACAAGCATTTTATAGTCACATCGCGTGCTGTTCTGTAATATAGCCTAACATGAAAAATTGTTTGTCGGGTTTCAGTAGTGTTAGTGTATGATTCGTATACATCTCGGCGTGTTAAACGTGTGAGAGAGTAGTGTGTGCGATTCGGTGTATTAATGAGCTGATGTTGTGTGGTACTGTTTTGCCTCAACCGCAGCTGCTCGCTGTGCGAACGTAGCCTAAGTGACTGGAGGACAGGTGTCGCTTTCGTATAGTTATTTACTTATTTATATGTAGTGCCGTGCCGGTGATAATGGCATCAGCCGTGCCAACTGTCGTCGATGATTGACATTATGTAGGCCACGTAACCGCCGCGTAAACGAAATATGTGCACGTAGCTGTGTGAAATGTATATTACGTTAATCATGCGCTGTGTCCAGTGAAAATAAACTTGATGTTGACGTCCGTTTGTTGTTCCGAACTTATTATAACTAGAAATGCATGGTAGAACCTAGCATGTAGCCGGCGCGGCATAGTAATGACGCCCCCTAGCGAATAAATGAATCAAAACTGAGTAGTAATCGCTACAGAAAACTCACTACTGATCCCCGCAAGGTCTAGTGGCTCCGCGTAGCCAAACTACTGATCGACGAGTGGATGTACGCCTTTCACCATCTTACACTTCAGAGTTACTGGACTGAAGTTCACCACATTTTTATACAATGTAGCCAGATCATCATAGATGAATCTTTTGAAATCGAAATTGCGATATTCTGCTTCGTTTAGGAATGCCAAGGCGACGAATGAATGTGAGTCGACCAATTTCGCCCATTTTAACCCTAAAATTGGTTGCCATGGCAACGTCCTTTGAGCTATCGGAAAAAAAGTCAAATCAGTAATCTACGATCAAATACCTACCATAAGGTAAAATTTGGTGAAAATTGGTTCTGTGGATCCTGAGATAATTTGTTTGAAAGGTTTATTTTTAAATAGAAACGACGAGTGTACATCTTTCAATTCGTAAACTCCGGAGTTATACTGGACCAAATTTTACCACATTTACACATAATGTAGTCAGATCATCATAGACGAACTTTTATAAATTAGAACAGAGATAGGCCTATTGCAACTCGTTTCGGAATGCCAGGGCTACGAATAAAGGTGAATAGTTCGATTTTGCCAATTTTGACCCTAAAATTGGTTGCCATGGCAACGTCCATTGAATGATCGGAAAAGGGCGGTCAGATTGGTAATCTACGATCAAATACCTACCATACGGTAAAAGCGTGGTAAAAATCGGTTTGGTGGAAACTGAGATAACTTGTCTGAAACGAGCGGTTGTACACATTTGCCATTCTTAAATTCCGGAGTTACATGACAAAAGTTCACCAAATTTACGTAAAATCTAGCCAGATAATGGAAGATGAAACATTTAAATCCGAATGGCGATATTCCAAGCCGTTTTGGAATGTCAAGGTGACGAATGAAAATGAGTTGGCTGATTTCACCTATTTTAACCCTAAATTGGTTGTCATGGCGACGTCCCTTGAACGATCGGACAAAGGGCGGTCAGCTTGGTAATGTACGATCAAATACCTACCGTATGCTAAAAATTTGGTGAAAATCGGTGCAGTAAATCCTGAGGTAATTTGTCCGAAAGTTTATTTTAAAGAAAGGAACGACGGGATGTACATTTTTAATTCGTAAACTCCACAGTTACTGGACCAACGTTCACCAAGTTTATACATAATGTAGCCAGATGATCATAGATGAACCTTTTAAAAATCAGAATAGCAATATTGTAGTCCGTTTCGGAATGTCATGGCTACGAATAAAGGTGAATAGTGAGATTTTGCCAATTTTGACCCTAAAATTGGTTGCCATGGCAACGTGCCTGGAGCCATCGGGAAAAGAGGATCAAATCGGTAATCTATGATCAAATCGTTGCTGGGTGTCAGATCCAGTAGATAATTCTTGTTCATTCTAACTCACAGCGGGTGGTCGTTAGACCTCGGACTCGAACGCTACCGTCGAAGACCCCCTGCTGGGCGACCACCCGCTGTGAGTTAGAATGAAAAAGAATCTACTAGATCCCTTTGGCCGACCACGTCAGAATTATTGGTGTCACAGTCGATAAAAATCTATTCATGAATAACCACGTCAATGCTCTCTCTAAATCCATTCACTATCATATTCGCGCATTGCTGCATACCCGTTCCTACATATCTGAGGATATGGCCAAAATTGTAGCTTGTGTGCTTGCCGGCTCTTGCCTTGACTATGCAAATTTTGTGTTATATGGCATCACTCAGAAAAACATCACCAAACTACAGAAATCACGAAACATCCTTGCACGTGTAATCACAAACTCCTTTTAGTCCAGTTCACATACACTTCTCCAACAGCTCCACTGGCTCCCCGTTGAATACTGCGTTAATTACAAAATAGCCACCATCATTTTCCGTACTCTTCATTCCTTTCAGTCTGCTTACTTATATCCTGGTTTGCATGCTTATCATTCCACTCACTCCCTCAGGTTGTCAAACACCAATCTGCGGGGTCCGTTCCATTTGTCTTCAGTTCACTCGGCGCCCGAAGCTTAAGTGTCGCAGGCCCTAAAATTTGAAATTCTCTACCGCCAGCTTTCCGAACTTACACCTACCCACCTATTTTCCATCGTCATCTAAAAACTCATTATTTCAGCTGGCCTTCCACTTCCCTTAGCTTCTGTCTTCTTGTGCCTCAGATTCAGCCTCCGCTGACCATTGTGCGCATTTATAGACTATTATTTACTTACTTACTGTACAAAAATTGCATATAAAAAGGCTGGCAACAGGCAAGTATGAACTTGGGAATATCTCGGACACGGTACAAGATAGTGACACTGTTACTACAGAACACTAACAAGAAGTGATATTATGGTCTATCGAATTGCGCCATTTCCGATAAGCCTAACTTCGAGTGACATTCGAGGTTGTTCACCTATTACTATCCGGTGTGTACTTGAAACGAGGCACACATTGTAACTTAACGTTACCAATATTGAATTGTAGAAAACGCAGGATATTTATACTTTGGTAACGAGGAAAGAACCATACAAACTGATTTACAAGCATTAAGGGTCATATCAACGGCTTTACTTGCAGTACAACGAACAAGTTGATGCAGCCCCCGCCACGAGGGTGCCGTCAAGATAATATCATCAGCGAACGCCAGAATATTTTCTAGCGTCTCTCCTATATTGCAACCAATCTTCGATAAAACAATCCCCGACAGCAATTCTCTTATATAGCGTGCAAATAACCAGGAAGATATAACACGCCACCTTGCCTGGAATCATTGCCTAAGGTAAAAATTTGAATTGACAGCCATGCCACCGCGAATACACGCTTGTTGCTTGCTTATACCAATACGACAATAATCGCACGATATTAATATCAACTTTATCGTCCAGCAATTTATGAAACAATTTACAGTGGCTCACTTTATCAAACGCTTTACGGAAAGCCAATAGAAACTCACAAACACACGACTACCACCATCTGTATATACATCGACTGTTTAAATATACTAGTAGGCTATACAGACTTGTAAAAAGTACCGGAAGTGAAATCAAATGCTGATAAACATCACAGTACTTATTTATTTTGATATGTGTGGTAACAGTGCACCTTCAAACAATTTAGACACCTCTTTAGAGATAGCAATAGCTCTGCAATTATTAACTCAGGACAAATCACGTCTTACGTTTTACTAAAGTATGATTACATTTTCAAGAAAATATCTGGTACACATCCATGCCTTAAAACACATTAAATAACACACACAAATAAACATACATTCGAGTCCCCCCCCCATAAATAAATGCATTCGTAGCGATTCCATCTAGCTTAACAGCCTAACCACGTTTTTGTTTGGCACAGGCGTGAATCACAGTAATGCTACATCACCCCTACCGGATGTTTCGCCACTAATACGCTTTATCAGTGAATCCTCAGTGCAACCATCATGTACTGAATTAAATAATTGTTGAAAATGATTCTGCCATAATACAGCGATGGCAATGTCAATGAACCTGAACTCGGACTGGTTGTGCATATAAACTGTACTGTGTAACTCTGGTTGATAGGACTGAAAGTTATCATTATGCACTTGACATGTTTTTCAAGGTAGTGTAGCAGCAGTACGTAGATGAGGTGGGTAAATCAATAACTGTTATGTTGCAAATTAACTCAGTACACTGTTTACCAAATATTGTAGAAATCGGTCAGTATTTGTAGAAATTGCAGTCATATGAATAAGGGGCGTTTCGAACCACGGGGTAGTAATTGTCTATTTGTATGTTTCGCATTAATTTTAGTGGGGCGACGAGGCTGATGCTGGTGACAATTGTCAATTCTCATTATTCTGTCGAACTAATGGATCACGCCCGCAGGTACGATGCTAAATCAAGCCAAACAGTTCATTTTGTATTCAACAGTACAATATTGTCGGAAGCGCCCGATGAACGTCTGAGGCCAGTCGTAAACTGCTTACGACTAGTTTTTATTGTTCTTGAGTTGGAAGTGATAATTCGTTCCGTTCAGACCGTAGACGGCAAGTGCACGAATAAGTGCGAAATGGTCGTTTTTAACGGATGATCGCTGAGCGCCACCGTCTCTGCGAACGGCAGTCACACGTACAAGATTGGTCGCGTGTGCTGCGGCGAAGCGACGACAAAATTGCATGATATTTCCACTGTCGGCGTCGGCTGTCGTCTACAGCAGCGCGAGAGGATGCAGTCGCAAACTGCCAATTGTCTAGTGCAGCTGCGATCGGCGTTTTACACGTTGGTTAAAAAACCGGGCCACTGTTACAGTTTCGAACAGGTCACCAACAATTCTGGCTTAATGCCAGTACTTTCTCGTTTTGCCAATGTACAGAATTGCACTAAAATCTTAAACCAAGACAATGACCACCATTTCAAAGCAGTACGAAAATTGCAAATCCAACTTATTTGCAAGGAAATATCAAAACAAGTATGTCCGGCCTCCTAATACTCGGACGGAAATGTATGCTGGCCGTGTCGCGTGCTGCATCATGGTAAGTCAGGTTGAGTATGCGCCATGCGCCCTATTAACGTTCGAAAAAAGACGGGACAAACGGACGGACGGCCGCCAGACCATTGCATTACGCTTACCGCTAGTCTCGGCCAGCGTACTAATATCAACATCGCATGCATTTAGAGCCTATGAATAAAAGAACAAAGCATGTAGGCCTATTACCAGGGAGTTCCTTCATTTGCTTAAGTTAACATAAGCAGTGCATATGAACGACAGGCGTACTTGCATAGCGTCGCGCGGCAATAAACTTCTGATCACGAATCTTGGACGGACTCCGATATTGTCGGAGCTTCCAAATTCGGATTCCAACGGTAGAAAATGTTCATCCAGTTGTTTTCTGAGTGGGCGCGTTGGGTTTCGTGACTACGATGTGGCGGGTCAGACTCAGCGCGTAGGTTTTAAGCAGACTAGTAGGCGATAGTACCACGCTGATCTGATATTGTACTCAGATGCACTTCCTGAGATCAAATTTAATGTAATGTACACGTCGTCCACGTTCTCCTGTTAGTCAACAACCTTGTTGCCAAATTTGCACGATCTAATAACAGCGACGCAGATGGTCGTTCGGAAATTTATCGGAATTCTGTACACTGTTGTAAACAGGTAGATGGATTCGCTGTGACTGCATTCGAAAAGTGGGAAAATTTCTTACGCAGGCAGCTAAACACTGTCGAATGTCACAAATTCACCTATTGCAAGTTTTAGTGATAAGCTTTATTTACCACAAATGGCAGTAACAATATACAAATACACAAATGAAAATGACTTAACTAAGAAAAGAGAACGAAGAAAGAAGAAAAAACATACAAATAAATGGCATGTACTTATCTAAACAGGACATGTATAGGCTGCGTAACAATAATATCTGCATATTAACGAAAGTAAGCAAGTTGGTGCGTCGGCTGTCAGATTTAATAAATTTATTAATAACTTTATCACGTCGGTTGGCTATCTGATGGCTAGAGAGAATGAAATTAAATTGCTCGCAACAAAATTCTATAATTTGCATATTGTTAGTGTTAAAAAGTTTCATCATAAATCGGTTTGCCACAAAATCGAGGGAGCTCAGCTGAGATTTGTTCAGATTCAACACCTCAACGCCATACAGCAGAATAGGCATACATTTATATTTTACCAAGTGTAGTATTTCGACCAACTTTGCCAAAGATGCTGTTAGCTGCTTTGTAGAACCCCCGCTTGGCTGCATCAAACGAGCATTTAAGGGTCCTTGAATTTGCAAAAAACACACCAAGGTACCGCATTTAATGATGCTTTGGTATTCATTTGTAATTTTCAGACTTCAGTGGCAGGACTATTTCTACAGTGGGCGCGAATTCGTAATCCATTTGTCCGTCGACTGCATCTGTGATCGAGGTCTGTCAACGTAAACTAGAAAGCGGTGCAGAGCCCAACGTGTAGCCGACCCGGCATGCGCAAACGCGACTGTGCATTTTTACTTACTCACAGACTGGCTAAGATACTGCCACTTAGCGAATAACCTTTCACAACCAGGGCACATGGTATTTTAGGGTGTGTGTAACCCAGTAGTGTAGTTCGATGCAGTTTTCTTAGGCCTTATACATTGGGGGTTAAACACAGGCTAGTATAGGTAACGTTTTTTATTCAACGTTTACAAACGTTTTTTTTATTTTTGTCACGTTTTTTACGTTTTTAACGTTTTTTAATTGAACGTTTTTACATCTATGCTTCACACTTCCTTCCGTTTTAACTCGACGATAAAGCCGACTTGCATGTGCATAGTATTATACGAAGCCGGATTCCTGTCTTATTGCTCATAATTACTGTCGCCGTTATTCATCTTTATAATCCTGCAGATCTTTGCGAGACACGACTTAAAAATCACAAGACCACAGCACAAAGCACACTTACTATGTGCATTGTCAACAACAGGCTTTGCACATTGTGTTACAAATGGATCTTAACGTGTCAGTTCATTCGCACATCACTTAAACTGCAGGACATGCTTGCTTATTCTCCCCGCAAAAGCGTGGAAGTATGTTTTTACCGGCGTTGGTTTGTGTTGTGGGTCTGTCTGTCTGTGACCACAATAACTAAAAAGATTGTGGACGGATTTGTACCAAATTTTATGGGAAGGTTCCTAGGGGGAAAGGGAAGAACAAGTTCGTGTTTCGTTACGATCGGTAGAGGGATGTGGAAGTAACGGTCAAAATCTCCGTAAAATGTAAACAATCGCCGGCTTACAGCAGCAGTCTAATAGTAGGCGAGGCAAGTGTTGCCAAGTATTGGCGACAAAACCCCCAAGTTTCGCTTTCGCAGGGAGTTGTACTCTCTTAGAGTACTTTCCATTATAGTTACAGTTGTTTTCATACATCCACTGTCACAGGGGAATAAACGAACGCTAAGAATGTGTGACAGTCTTATCCAGCCAGAAAACTATGGGCTTTCCATAACTGCTGCAGTTTTCTTCTGCGTTTTCCACTCCTGCGTCTTAAGCATCCCCTCACAACCACCCAACCTCCATACCTTCATAACCTCATATTTGTTCAACTTCCTCGCAGCACTCGCTCTTCGTCTGTTGTTACTCTTGCTCGGCCACCGACATCATCCTCTGTAAAAATAACTGATCGCCCCTTTCGTTATACTTCACCTTGTCTCCCTACATCTCTTCGTCAACCTTATTCTGGTACACGTTCCTCCATTTCCGACTCACCTATTCCTTCATTTATTACTTCCGTTCTTTTTGCTTCACCACTCTGCTCATCCATAACTCCCTCTCAGTCTCACTCTCACCTACCTGTTTCACAAATCCTCCCCCGTAGTTTCACTTATCTCCCGGACTGCCTTTATGGACTATCACTCGGACCATTTTTTCTCAGCTACTCAGTTTTTGCTTTTAGTTTCTTTTCCTTATTTTTTATTGGTGCTGTGCGCTAGATTAAGCTGGCCCTCCCGTCAGCTTTTGAGCGCACTTAAATATACCATTTCGTATGGTATTGTATCGTACCGGTACGTCACATTGGCGCAGTCATTACAAGGTAAAGGGACTGCATTGGAGGCCAATTAATTGTACATGAATTTCGCGTAGCATTACCTGCATAGTAGTGTAGTATTGGAAATTTTCGTGTAGAAATAACTCTTATTATCAAAGACATAGCAACGAAAGCGAAGAGCTTCTGTAATTATGGATCACCGTGTATGTTTTCGCTAATCCACAGTCATCATCATCATCATTAGTTTATTAAAGTGAACAGTGAATTTCAGCATTTCGTAAATAGACACGAATGATCACGCGAATGATCAGGCAGGTCTGCAAATACCGCCGCACGGCCCCCGTGTCCGAGCGGTAGCGGTCGCTCAATGACCGCGTTTATGGACGACGTCCAAGAACGACAGCAAACAACGAACGGCAGAATGGCGCGAAAATGGCGTTTCGGCGCTGACGTGTAAAGGTCGGGAATTGACTAAATTCCAAGCACAAAATAAACTCTACCAAATTTATTTCACAGTTCCTCCCCAATCCACCCTTCCTCCCTCATTACAGCAAATAGACCAAATTTTGTATAACACACTTCGTATTGAACATACTGGTCTAACTCATTCTTATCTTATTGATCACACAGTTTCTCCAGAATGCAATTTTAGTGTCATCAGTTGCTTACGGTCAAACACCTATTAACAGAATGTACCTCCTGTTCTCTAACTCAACCACAAAATTATTCACATACTAATGCTATCGTATCGTATCGTATCGTAGACACATACAGATGCCATATGCTGATAAGTAAGTAAGTAAGTAAGTAAGTAAGTAATTCTTTATTAGAATGTGTCAAACGCACAAACTTTACAAAAATAGGGTACACATTACAATGCATAGGCTACAAACAATACAGTACATACAATGAAACATAAGATTAAAATTACAAATGGAGAAATAAAATATGAAGTCAGTGTGCACAGTCAGTGTTCAGAGCAATCTGTAATAACAACGTAAGCTAATGACAAACTCGCATGGCGATAGGTAAGTGTATGATTAAGTAGGTAAGTAAGTAATTCTTTAATAAAATGTGACAAACGCAAACTTTACAAAAAGTAGCCGTAAAACAGGCATCAATGAAACAGAGGTATACATGATGTGAGGTATACATGAGCTGCACATTGCCGACTCCTGCTTTCAACCGAAACTTGTAATATCGTGGGCCAAGTGGCGCGTGAGGCGGAATTGTGGCAGAAATAAATATCTGACCTTCCGTCATCGACTCAGACGCAGACAGTCGTTTATGGAGGAGGCCTATTTGGTCCGTGAGGTCCGTTGTACAATATCGATACGTCAGCCGCCGACAGCCGCCGACGTTGCTGCTGCGCGGCTGTTCAGACAAAGATAACGTATTTGATGGGTAGAATCTCCTTCGCACAGCAATAGCGCACCAATATCTTAGCTGGTCTCTGAGGTCCGGCGAGTCGACAACAACAGCGGTACTACATGGACGTTTGATCGACCTACTTGACTGAACGTCTGGCTGGTACTGCAGTGCACTGCGCGTGGACCGCCTTTGATAGCCGCTCAACTGCTGTTCTGGGACCGACATCAGTGAAAGGTAACGTCGCGGCGGCCGCCCGTACGTCGAATCGAACGGTTATGGCGCTGACCGATTAGCAAATTATAGACCAGTCGATATGTATACACGATCGGCCCATGACGCCGTCTCTATCACTGCTACATGCCCTGCTGCTGCGTCCCACGGCACTCTCTGGCACTTACCCGGCACGCTATACTGCGGTGTCTCAGACCCGGGTGAAGTCAACTATGTAAAGGCTGCCCGCCCAGCCGGCAGCGGCAGCAATAGATCAGCCAAATCGTCTTTCGCGGACACTATCGATCATTCAGCTGTAAAAGGCTCGACCTCGACCACGCCTGCATGCACGTTGTCGCTCCAGTCACTGAGTATAAAAATACGCTGAATACCGCTAGTCTGAAAACGGTGCCTTTTACTCTTACTCGTGACCTGGACAAATATAAACCGATATTCAAAATGCATCCAGTTACACATTCACCAGTAAATTAGTGGAAGAATATATACACTGTATCACACAAAACAGGACACGTGACTTTTGATCATAACTTCTGCAAATGTAGACCAATTTTCCAAAAGCTTCCACAGTTAGATTCTCAATAACATTATGTGCAAGTCACCTTAAATGTGTTACTACTCTACCTGGTGAAACGTGAAAATTACAATCAGTAGCATCTGTGCATATGGGTCCTCAAAATTCGTTTTGCCACTTTTGTGGCCGGCATTTCCGGTGGCTGGTAGCCGCCTCTGGAAGAGTCTGCCGCCTGACGTTACCTCAGCCCCAACGCTGACTGTTTTTCGGAATCGCCTCAAACTTTCCTTTTCTCCCGATCATTCCTAACTAACTGTTTTCCATTTCTAGTTCTGTACGCCGTATATTGTAGTGGTTTAGCAGTCTTGTACTTAGGCCACTCTAAATAACTCTAATGTAATGTAATGTATTGTAATGTAATTAGCTCAGATCTGATTCCTTACGGCTACAAGATCTGGAAAACAATGCAGCAGTAATCATAGCCTAATAAGGTTCGTGATGTCAACGAACTGAAGTACTGACTGATTGAGGTGCAGCAGACTGTCATTCATGAAAAAGTCAGTGAATAGCACAAACATCTGCGAGTTTGCATTTGTACTAGAGATGGACGTTTTTAGCACTTGATTTAACTTTCTGCATATTTATCAGTTACATGGACTGCAGTGGATATTAGTTGCAAAGGTTGTTGTCACCTGTTGAAAATTGTGAAGTAATTTGTTGCACAAACTCCACGGAGTTTTTATAAGACCATAAACATTGCTGCATTATCTGCATTCTGTATTTAATATAAGTTTTGTTAAGTTTTATGTAAACCAGATTAATTTTGATAGTAGCAGTAAAAGTTCGGCGTTTATTTTGAATTTTCAAATTTCACAAGGTAGTGTAGCAACGCAGTTGAGGTGAGATGGAAATCTATAAGACAGGTACATAGCAATTTTCTCGGAATTCTGCCAGTAAAAGAATTTTGAAAATCTGTCTGCATATGGTATTCGATAGATCACATATGATTTCCTACTAATGTTCTATTGTAACTAAATGCCTCTATCTTGTACCGTTGCCGAGATATTACCACTTGTTCATGAACAGAAGCTTGCGTGACCGCGAATGAGTTTGAACATTCCTTGTATCGAATACGACGGTAAAATAGTAACTCCAGGATCGTGGTATTTTTTTCGAAATATTAGCCGAAGAAGTTTTCAGTAACTGAAATAACGGCTAAAGTTCACTCAACGTCCTCGAAAAATGACACGATCTGATATATCATATTAATGCACCATAGGAACCTCCGCTACATCTTTATTACGTACCGGGTAATGCGAGAAGACCTAACCTGACACCTAAACTCATCCCGTGTCAAAGACACATGAGGCCATACGTTGATGACAGCTGCTTCTCCAATGTGCTAGTTCATCTGCTTCGTCTTCCGATGACCTTTAAATCTTTTCGAATTATGTCCTGCCAGCTTTCCCGAGGTCTTCCGGGCTTCCTGCTTGTGTTGCAGTGGCGTCGTGCTAAAAATAAATTTACGGGGGCGATGTCGACCCTACCCGACCAAGTCCTAACACAAAATAAGGCGGACAGGAAACAGACAGAGCGCTGTTTATGTAAGTCAAAATACAGTTAGGATTTAGGACTCAAAAGAATTAAGTTCATGCTTATGTACAATACAATACATGGTTTTAAAAGTTATAGAACTCAAAACTTTGGGAGCCCTCTTACTTTCACTCTCGGCTTAAAACCTACCTGTTTCACAAATCCTTTCCCGTAGTTTCACTGTTCCTCCCGGATTGCCTTCGCGGACTATAATTGCCCGGACCGTTTCTTCTGAGCTACTCGGTTTTTGTTTTTAGTTTTCTATATTTTTTCGTTTCTGCGTCATGCGCTAGATTAAGCTGGCCGTCTCGTCGAAATAATACCGTATTGTATCGTATCGTATGCATGTCGTTCCGTCGGCTTGCTGAACAGCTGGTCACAGAAAACCCATTAATCGCACCCGGCCTGCCGCTCATTATTACCATCTGAGACAACCTAATTTGCCTGCCGCGAATGATCAGGCAGGTCTGCAAACACCGCAGCTCGGCCCCCGTGTCCGAGCGGTCGCTCACTGACCGCGTTTATGGACGACGTCCAAGAACGACAGCAAACAACGAACGGCAGAATGGCGCGGAAATGGCGTTTCGACGCTGACGTGTAAAGATCGGGAA
>Ga0209780_1002522_pt1 | contig 13057 bp, 5 predicted proteins | sample WorMetexBAHAMAS2_FD_187384 | JGI IMG/M metagenome (GOLD analysis project Ga0209780, IMG submission 187384) | Marine gutless worms symbiont microbial communities from Max Planck institute for Marine Microbiology, Germany - Inanidrilus exumae... | ecosystem: Host-associated > Annelida > Digestive... | reverse complement strand
TGGTACTCATTTTACCGTCCCACGGAGGGTAGAAGGCTGAGTCGACCCGGGTGGTTGGTTACATACCGAAATAAAGTGCCGCCTCCGGGAGTCGAACCCGGTCACGGTCACCCATCCCAGTACTAACCGGGCTCAGCGTAGGTTAACTTCGTTGACATAGACCAACGACGCTACCACTAAGCCACGCCACCACCAACATGTGTAACTGTTTGCTTTCATCAATATGCAACGGACAACGTCGATATCTGCTTCATCAAGAGTCAGTTCCAAGTGGAAAGGATGAGGCTCAGTAAGCAATTGATTGAGTTAATGTTTCACGTTCCACATGACACAAAATGGGTCATTTCGGAGACGTTCTTCCTAGCCAATATCTTGGCTTAGTACTGAAAAACGAAAACAAACACAACAAAAGCAAACATGCATCAGTAACAGAATATACTACAACCTATAATTAACACACAAAAAAACTAACGCCAGGTTTGGTCGCCTCCTACGACCTCCAGCCTGGAAATGGAACGGATCTATTCTGGAAGGAGTAGCCAGTAGGTAAACCAGTAAGGAAGTAAATAAGTTAAGAAAGAAAACACAAGGAAAGAAAAAAGTACGGAAGGAAGTTAAGTAAACGCACAAACAAACATTTATATCGCGCCGAAATCAACGCATGAACCACGGCGCATTACTGCCCCGGAGACCATGAGGGGAGGGGGTGCCCAGGGGGCGATTTTTTTCCTTGATGGCGTCAGTGGTTCACTGCGTTTTCTTCTGACAGAAACGTGTGCCAGTAATGTCCGAAGGTTCTCTTCTGTGGTGGAAGAAAAGTCAACTAAGGTTAACCCAGGTTCATCTGAGTTAACCTGGGTTCATCTGTCTGCAGTGAGGTGCGGCTAATATGACTTCAAGCCATAAACGTATCTTGCGTTACCGATAACAACGCATATTTCATATCATCACAAAACAACCGGACCCTTTGACTAATGCAAGGAAGCATAAGAAACAATGACTGATACACACATCAAACTGAATGCCGAGGTAGTTGACAGCCATCTCCAGGCCACGAGTGACTGGATCTACTCGCCCGACACGGTCAAACACTATGTTGATTGTTGCCTACAGACACAAATCCATTCATAGACAGTAATCGGACGCGGTTTAACCGGTATGTTATTGTAGGGTTTAACGTCCCACTCGACACATTATAGGTCATTTCGGAGACAATTTTACAAGTCAGATGACAAAACCAACAGTGTAATAGCACTGAAGGATGACAGTCTTCCAGGTCAAGGGCCAATCCCACAGGCTCAGCACACTAAAAGGCAAAGAAAAGGATACAATCGAAAAATTTCTCTACATATAGCACCAAGTACACCGAAGACACAGAGGCGCTTGGAAGACAGCTAAGCCAAGCAAGATCAAAGCCCGATCCAGTCGACCGTGTACGAACTGCTCATTATATAGGTGTGGATATGATGTGCACAATTATGATGCACAACAGCACAGAGCTGGTCAAATAATCTCCCCTCTTACCCTCCAGACAATCACCACAGCTCAGATGTTGTCTGTTGGACGGGAGGGGGGCGGTTTAACCAGCTTGTTGGTTCGGACTCAACATGGATTAAACCGGGTCTTGTAATGAACCTATGGAGATGTCTGGTACAGGACTTTCTACAGGACTGGATGCCCATAATACAGTGTCCATGTACAGCATCATGGTAAATCATAATAAGTGTTTTCGGTTTTTACGCCTCCACGACCGGGCAGTGTCGATGAAGGCATTATGTTTTCGGGCTGTCTGTCCGCTGCATTTGTGTGTTCGTCCATTCGTCCGGACAGATCTTGTTACCACGATATCTCATGAATGGCTGGAGCATGACAGGGTATATTCAACAGCATCTACTGTTGACCTGATTAGATTCTGGAGGTTAGAGGTCAAGGTCACAGCAGGCCACTGAGGTCAAATTTTGTGAGCACCATATCTCATGAAGTACTTGAGCAATCTTGATGAAACTTACAAGGAATAACCATTAGCCCCTACAGCTGATGACCTGGTTAGATATTGGATGTCAAAGGTCAAGGTCACATCAGGCCATAGAGTAGTTAAAGGCATCTAGATTGAAGTCAACAGACATCATGCTCCCAACTGACCCACGGCCAGTCTCCCAAAAGTACACGTTAGAAGGCAAGCCTTAACAATTAGTAAATAAAAATTAACAATTACCGGTAGTAAATAAAAATAAACAATTCTTAAATAACAATCCAAATTCTTTCGAGGCAATCAATTGACAATTCTCTAAGAAAAGTATCAATCAGCATAGCCTGAACAAAACAGTGACAATGAGTAAATAACTGTAAACAGGAAAAGTTGCAAAAGGTAATAAACTGATAACACAGTAAGCATAGGCAATACGGAATGCCATTTACTGCATTGGAAAAAAGAACTAGTTAGTTTTTCACATCGAAGTTGTGTAGAAATTGAACAAAAAACTAAACTGCAATAATGCAAAGATCAGTATGTGGTTTGTGCCTAGCATGAACCAACAGAAAACAACAGGCATTTAAGATACATCCCTAATACTTTCTGTAGCGTGCTTACATACCATAAATATTTTCCATACACAATATATGGAAAAGAAATGTCCCAATATGTTGAAGTATTTTCCCTTTAATGTTTTCAGATACTCTCTTCTGTCCTGAAAATGCAAAGAAAACAGCAGAATATGAGAAAGTAACCAACAGACTTGATGGTATAGACACACGATACTTGTCTGACATTATATGATGTTGAATGTGAGTTCTCTGTTTCTCATTTTACATAGAGTTGTATTGTTTGTGTACGGCCATCACAGATGTAATACTGGTTCAGATCTGAAATGTGACTAAGTGCCCTAAGCAATCCTATCAATGTCGCTCTTGTCTGAGCAAAATGCACCTCAGAGCAATCAGTGTTCAACAGCTAACTCAAAAAATAGCCGGTTATTTCAGGCAATCAACCAACTAAAAACCACACACTCGCATGGCACTGCATCAGTGTCGTAACGACAATGATGAAAGCCTATAAAAAACAGAAAAATTATTGATGTTGTCGAGCTAGAGGGACAGGAATATTCTGGAGCATATAGTTTATCCAGGTCTTGGTAATGTCAGATCTATCGATTGACTGAGTTCAGGTATTACGTCCTAGCCGACACAAAATAGGTCATCTCAGAGACGTTCTTCACAGCCAATCTCTTGGCGTTAGAACTGAAAAACTAAATACAACACAACAAAAGCAAACACGCATCTGTAATAAAATATACTATAACACAAAATAAACACACACAAAAATGACAGACGGGTTTGGTTGCCTCTTATGGAAGTAAGTAAGTAAAGTATTTATGCAGCAACCGAATCAACAAATGAATCCGGAACATTTTAGCCCCAATCACTCCACTCAGGCAAACGATCAACGAAGCACAGAATAGTTAACCTGTTCGTTGTGAAGATCGACAGACTCCAAAAACAGCTGACGACTGAGTTCCTCCAGGGCTTTAGTCTCATCACTCAGTGCGCCAATATCTACAACACGTCTCAACGGTGTGTACAACTGCAGCAGTACAGCTGCAGATACTTCTATCGGGCTTTTTTCATCATAGCTCACGCGGGAAGTGCTGTCAATGGAAAATACACGGTGCTCCAAAAAACTGCCACTATGGCATGTGACATCTACGTAACGCCCTACACCGGTGGAGTTGGCATAATATCATGATACTCAACTGAAATAACACACACATGTATTCTGACAAGAAAGTCCTAACGTCTAACGAAACAAGATGCAGTCAGAGACGGCAGACTTCGCCCTCGGTGCCGCCACCTGACGAACTGGACGGAACATATGCATTGTCTTTGATTCTGGCCCATTTGCACTATTATGTGAAAACGTGACGTCATCCACAAAACCAGAAGTACATACACTGACATCAAAAGAGGAAGGAGCAACAAACACAGGTTTCTTACTTCTTTACTTTATTGCAGGCAGAGGTCCAGCCTACTTCTGGACCTCAGCGCTGAGACCACGCAATGGTCCAGTATGCTAGCACAGGGAGAGGAGGGAAATTGGTAGGTGTGTGCTAATGAGTGCATGACGTGCACGAAAGGCACCGTTAGTAGGAAGTGAACAGCTTGTGGGGTATTTATAGCACGCCCCCTCTTGACGTGGCCTACTGTCTGGCGCTGTGTGCTGCACCATCCAGTGGCCAGCCAAGTCTATTTACTTCAGCTCATGCTGCCAGCGACCTGCATGACGTTCTGTGTCAGTTGAAATATGGCTTCATTTTAGATTTCTACTACACGACGCTATGCTAGTAAGGTGTATGCAATGGCCCCATGTCTGTCTCTCTGTCATAAGAGAGTGCACCATCAAAATAGCTAAATATACCATCACACAAAAACGGCGTTGCAGCCTAAGAAATCCAGATTTAAGCTGCCAAAGATATCAGCGAAATTTCATCAAGTCACATCAAACAGCGCCGCCAAACGTGATATAAAAAATCTTGTGACTTTTGACAAATAACTCAAACACTATATCTCGAAAACAGTACAAGGCAGACACAGTTTCTATAAAAGGTAAATAGGAAATCATATGCACTCTATTGATCGGTGACACTAAAGTTAGCCCAACCATCCCAAATCATCCCCAACTTTTACATTTTGGGCCTTCCATCATATCTTTGGAATGGGCAAAGCTAGGCATTTCAAATGTGATACGAAGATTGAACGTGTCAGTGTACCCCCAAATGGGGTGTTTTCAGGGTCACTTCACTTCCTTAAATTTTGGTAAATAAATGATAATATCTTGGAAGCAGTATAAAATATAGACATAGTTATAATGGTTATAATGGAAAACTATTAGGAAATAATATATGGCCTAATAAACGGCACCAACACCATGACATTAAGTGACCTTGAAGGTCACTATAGCTATCTGAAACCTTTCTATCTCCCATACCCTGGGAAATTCAGCACATATTACCTATAATGTGTTTGCACACAAAACGATAAGCAAATATGGCCTGTAATTTCAACTGTCGTATTGAAACTGAAGGACTTGTGAAGATCACAGGCAGCCACATGCACTGTAAGAGTGGTAATATTTTGAAAACAGCGAAAGACAGAGACGAAGTTACTACTACAGACCACTAATAGGAAGTGATAAACTTCCCAGTGAATGGTGCCATTTCTAACGACCTCACATGTTTAGCGGTGCTCTTTGGTGTGACCTGATTGAAATTTCAGATATTTTTGGCAGAGCTCAAATCTGGATTCCTTAGGCTATGCAATGCCGTTTTTGTGTGATGATATATTTAACTATTTTGCATATTGCCTTTCAAAATGTGATTTTTCAAATAGATGTGCAGCAGTTGACAAGACTGAACACTGTCATATGGTCATGTTTCAAGTCATGCTCTTTTTTCAGCTATGTTCATTTTTCTGAATTTTTTACATTTCTATGCTGCATTAGTCATGTACTCACTTGACTAATAGGAACAACAATAAGAAATTTATTGTCAATGTACAATGGTGTCTGCTCCACTGTTCTATAATATCAAATTTAAGGCGTGTTCTATAATATCAAATATAGAGTAACATGTTCCTAGCAACTTCAAGACGTAGAAATAGTGATCAAATCTTGATCGACAGCAGAACTGATGGACCCATTAACATAAACGGTGACTTAACGGTAGAGCATTCGCTCGCAATCCTAAAGGTCGCGGGTTCAAATTTCGGCTGGTCCGCTTCCAGGTAACAGCCTTGGACAAGCTGCTCACACGCATGTGCCTCTGTCACCAAGCAGTATAATTTGATACCGGCCGATGGGCGGTGACGCTTTTCGGCTGGTATGTCCTGGCGGAAAGTAATGGCAGCCTACCGCCGGGTGGATGGCTTCAAATCACCTGCGGGCTGACTGCCTGTAGACTGGGATCAGCTCCGGGCCAAAGCTCGGTAACGAGCATGGGAAGCCTTTACCTTTTAACTCAAAAACGATGTGCAAGCATGGCAATAGACAAGATGCCGTACTTTCAGTAGATGTTGAAACTGTGAAGCTCTTTACCATACCCCAGATACTTCGTGATTGGTTGCCTCCAGAGCCTTTTGTCAGGCTTTCTCTTTTTGCCAACGCTATGCTGGTACAATATACACTCTTCAGTAAACCATACTGTGACAAGCCATACTTCATAATATTCCAGTTTCAGTAACCAACTAAATGACTAATTACTAAGATTTGTAACAACTAACCACCGATGTTTTCCACCAAATAACCGACATACATTTTGATATTTCCTGCCAGGTATACACTTGTATTCAGTCATTTCGCATAGTAAACTGCAGTCACCTAAATGAGTTCATCTGGCCAAGCTCCACAGCTGACTGAGGAATGCTTGGCATACAATCTGAAAGAAAGCGAAAAGTATTTAAATAGTGCCATTTAACGTCACTGCATCAACTTCTCTACCGTCTTTCAAGAGACAACTTAAAACATTTTTATTTATCAAATCTTTCCCATCACTTTAAATTGCTTTCTCATATTTGTGTACCGTGTCCTAGAAGCTACTTAGCTTATGCCACGTTAATCAGTACGTTCTACTACTACTACTACTACTACTATTTATACTATGCATAGTCTCAAAGCGCTCAGGCATGGATCACACAGTTTTACCTGCAAATACACCATGCCTGCCTTTCCGTTGTAGGTGTTCACCAGATGGCGCCACCAGTAACTGAGGTAGCAGACATCCAATTGCAGCGTACTACTCATTTTTTGACATCAAAGGGATGAAAGGCTGAGTTGCCCTGGTTGGTTGACCTATAGCGGACAGTCTACCCACATAAGTGGTCACCCATCATCAGGTTGAGTGCAGGACAGGGAAAGTTTGTTGGCCGAAGACCGACGTTCTACCACTGTGCCACGCATCCAATCTGACATACAGTAGGTCATCCAGAAACAAGAATTTACAGGCAGTAGACTGGACTGGTCTCAACAGCGGCTGTGCTTCATAAAAAATAGAAAACTCATCGACCCAAAAGCTTATAATTGTAATTTCACAATGACTACAGTGGATACAAAGAGGACAAAAATTAACTGAACAAAGCAATAACAATAATGACACACACACAATGTATGAGATAATCAATGAACACAAGAAGCTCAGCTATCACAGAGCGACCAAGTGACGCGTTATGTCAGTTGAATTCATGTCAACTGCTGCAAAACTGAACAAAAAAATCCCATTTGTGAAGTTCTGCAACAGGTAAGTTTAGTAAGTGAGCATCTAAGGCACACAGAAACAACAATCACAATGTGCCGTATAGTCGTCAACAACCTAAACATGTGTCCCTTTAGTGACTGCTTGAAATGTCTGTAGTTCACGTCCTGGTCGCAGATATGTCGGCAATGCGTCATCTTGATATAGAAAGACTTGTGTACAAAATCTGGTAACTTCAGCCACAAAATTTGAAAGGATCACATGACGCAGACCCCGCCCTTTCGGGATTGACTTGTCATCCGTATGCTAGAACGTGCTAAGGTCAACTCACAAACCATGTTTGAAGTCTCTATCTCCACCATTTATGAAGATATGCAAGGCAACATAAAAGAAAATGGGGTAGTTTTGGCAATGGCAGTTCGGGGTCGCTCAAGGTCAATGGAAATACTACCATTCAATACAGTGTATACCAGTTCCTATTAGCCTTCCACAGTAACTATGTCCCTATGTTTAGGATATAGTGAGATACTGGTCGAAAATAATTGATTTTAACCGACCCCACCTGAATTTGGTGCCAATGTTGGGGTGACCACATTGGAATTTTGCCAGTATATTTGACGTAAAAAAACTAGAATCCCCAGGCTATTGTGTGGTGCTGTTTATTGAATGTGCGATCTTACATTTAGCCGTTCTGGCAGAAAAGGCTTGTGACGGACTGACAGACACAAATAACAGATGGACACAGGACTACAACATATACCATGCTAGCACAGCGTCATGTGGTAACAAAAATTAAAAATAAACCAAGCATATGCATGATCTTCAAACCTACCGTTTCTTCTTCATAATAATCATATCCATCGTTTGCATTAAACGCTTCTCAAGGTTTTGAATGTCCGCATCACTGACAGGCCTGTAAAGACAGTTACAGTGATCAAGGCACTAGCGTGAATATAGCAACCGGCTACTAGCACAAACACTGGAGCACACAGTGTAATTTAAGTTAACGGTAACCGGAAACGGATTCATTCCATAAATGGACAGAATTTAATTACATTAACGATAATGATAACTGAAACGGGAAAAAAACTAAAAACTGAAACTGAAAATTTAGACTGATAACTGAACAGAAACTGAAGAAATATCCACAACTTAAGTCACACTGACAGCACAGCACCATTACACAAAATTGCGGGGCGTCCACGCTCAACGTGGATCCACAGCATTGCTGATGACCTCTCATCATATAAATAGAGCTGAGAGACGCAGCTCAAAATCGACCTTTCTGGAGGATGTTGGCTAAACATGGCGCTACGCAGTCGTAGTGGTGCAAGCTCATATTGATTGACACCAAACAAACATCAGAGAGACGCCAAGTTAACAGTACCTGACAAAATATGACATGCAGGCGTAAGGGTAATTAACGGCTCCAAAGCCAGACAGCACGGCCATTATTGTAACCCCAATGACTCCGATTCGACCAATACACTGCTCAATTGACAAAATGCCTACAGACACACACACACATACAGAGACATCAGTTTAGCAGGCCATTTAAACGTAAACGTTGGTTAGTTGGTTACAGTGTGTGTGTTGAACGCTGCTGCGCTTGTCGACACCGGCACTTGGAAGTTTGACCACGGCCTGGGTCAGATACTGCATGACAAACTTCACTGGCTCGACGTCCCCGACCGGGTGTTTTTCGAGCTGGCAGTGACAGTTCACCGGTGTCTGAACGGCCGCGCACCGCCGTACCTGTCTGACTACTGCGTTCCGGCCGCCGGTGTCGACACTCGGCGGCATCTGCGTTCCGCCAGCCGTCAACTGCTTGCAGTACCTCGCTACCGGCTCAACACTTACAGCCGTCTGGCCTTTTCAGTTGCCGGCCCCACAGTCTGGAACTCTCTCCCGGATTTCATCCGGGACCCATCCATCAGTGCAGACTGTTTCAGACGTTAGCTTAAAACGTACCTGTTCACTCGATACTAGCGCATTCAGCGCGTTAGAGGTTCTTGACGATAAATTTACCTACTTACTTACTTAGTGACCACTACCGATGTCTTAACAGCAACAAGTAAAAGCTTTCATAACAGAGCTACAGTGAACATTGAACTGACCATGCTTTGGGCTGAGAATTGGAAACGGATCACCGATCTTCCAGAAAAAATACAGAAATATAAACCACACCACTCCAGTCAGTACGACGTGTACGTCCTTGCGCTTTGGCACTGAAAAAAACAGACATCAAGTCACATTACTCTGACACTGATTACTCACATTGATTCAAATAAACTAGAAAAACTGTCCTTGGGTGAGTACTTAAGTCAGACCGACCACATTACTGCATTACCCGCCCATATGTGCTGGACATTGACCGGTATAAACAAATACTTTCTTCACCGTAACCGGTCTACATTTACTATTTCTATATGTACTATGTATGTTATATGAACATAATGCTTGAACTGTAACAAGATTTTACTACGTTTTAACTCAACTGCGAGTATTTAGTGCTTGGTTGGTAGGTTGGGAGATTAACGTTCCCTTTCAACACAAAAATGGGCTATATCAGAGACAAGGTCTTGGGTGGAGATTTAGATCCGCCAGGTGAAAGATGGCCAAGGATACAGTAACCTCCCGACCTCGTTACCTTTTGGTTTTGTTCAGCGACGACCCAAAATGGGAAAGGATAGGTGAGGCTCATTTAAGTTATTATGCTAGCGCCTACAAAAGGTTAGAAACTAACCAACCACAACAAGACCTATTTATCAATAAATATTAATCAGTTCAATGTGATATCTTGTGTAATTGCTGTTCATCAGTTCCTGTAACATATCAGTGCCTAACGACTCTCGTTGTATAGTATCTTTTCCGTGTGGGTCTTGCTCTGGAATGCTTCTCTTAGGTTAAACCCAAGAGAAGCATCCGGGGACCTCCCACCCACGCTACTAGAACTGACCCTCCAACCCCAACCTATCGAGGAGTGGAGAGGAATCAATGGCCTCAAAGTCAAAAATCTGAAGAAGTTATCAAACCCAAATGCTGTTTGACTTACTTACTACTCCACTTTAGTTTGCCCCAGAGCAAAATTATGTGACACAAAGGGTGCAAGTAATTATACCTTAATTAAATTCTCTAACATAATGCTAATAAAACTAGTTTCCAGTACATGCACATGGCTATTAACTATAAAACTTACACAACATTCAAACAGTGAGTTGATACAAACAACCAATAGCAATAGCAATGTGCCAATCTTCACCACTTCTGAGTTTTACCAGCTATGTTCTTAGCAAAATTGTTGTTCTGACATTTATTTACATCACATCGCAGCATAACTCAGAAATGGATGCGATCTTAGCTCAAACAGTTTTTTTGGCAGACATGTTTTGCTCTGTTGCCTTTCTTTGAGCTTAGAGTATACAGAGCAGTTGGCACTTCTGTTGCCCAATCTAATGGAGAAGTCCAACAAGTATGTCCATCTTTGGGGACTGACGTATATCCACACATGCCGATCCTATGTCCACACGCCACGCAAACTTGATAGGCAGAAACTGGAAGATTCATCGTCCATCACGCGCTGGCTGACTTGTCCGATTTTGGGCTTCTGGGGGAGCAAAGTTCACAAAAATGGGAGATTCCCTGCCCAGGACGCTGACGAACTATAATGCAAAATTTGGCGCCACTAGCTTTATCTTTGGCGGATAAATCCGTAACTGTACAAACACACAAACAAACAAAAAAACACACAAACAGTAAACGATATATCAACACCTTGCCTATCGGCATGTGTGGATAACAATGCAAATTTCTGCTTTCAATACTGCCAACAACTGAATTAAATCAGACGTAACTGCAACAATTTCGGGCAATTAAACACATCGTATCACGTATGTATGTATGTATGTATATCATTATGCTACTCACAGAAACGAATATTGATGACGAGGAAGTAAGCAACGTAAAATGGCAGGACAACAATTTCCGTAAATAACATAACATAGAGTTGTAATTTCCAGTGAAAATAGCGAGAACTGCCACAGACACAGCCACAAAAAAAGAAAATTAACAAAATAACACACAACAATTACATCGAGTTCAACTGCTAATAAGGTCAAGAAAAATTACTGCTTACTGAGTACAAAAATCTCAAAGTGTTCAGGTGACAGAATTGGTAACTATCAGCCCAGAATGCATTCAATATTAAGTTATGGCCAAATTAACTGAACAAGAAGCTCAGCTACTGCAGAGAGACGATGCACTCTATCACTCGAAACTTTGTCAACTGTTGCACAACTGCACGAAAATCACATTATAAATAGCGTTGGCACGATACATCGCATCGAATATCGCAATGTTGAAGGCATATTGCATCATATCCGTGTTGCGACAAATCCTTCTCAAACAAATCGATATTCGTCATTACTCTGAGTAAGACACATTGTCAGCAATAAGTCGCACTAAGCACTATCGGCATCATCAACCAAGAGAGAGCGACGGGCGGGGAGTAATTAGTGTCACATTCCAAGGTGGGACAATGCATTCAACAGACCCGCCGGACATGCAAAGTCCCAGTAACTGCCCAGTACAGGGGGTTGATATTTGTTTAAGCATCCTCTCCCATCCACCCTGAAGGAAGAAACCTTAGTGGAAAATTAATACTTCAGCCAGTGAATGCATATGTATGGCATAATTACGTGGTTTGTGTAATATATCTATGCTGTTTAAACATGGCAGTGCTTTGGTGTCGTTCTTTCGTTCTTTGTGGGCAGGGGTCCAGCCTACTCTGGACCCCAGCGCTCAGACCTTTTGAATCGGTCCAATGCGCCAAGTGTTTCGGTGACTAGGATGGTAAATTTGAAGTTTTGACCATACTTGAGAATACAGCGTAAGTAGCAACATGTAGTAGTTAAATACGGCTAAGCATATTGGGGCCGTATCGTATTGTATCGCGATATTTTGTACAGTATCATATCATATCCATCGTTATCCCCTACTGCTATATACTGTCATCACTAACTGTAAAAGGGCTCCAAGAGCTAAGTGACCTTGACGGTCACTCAAGGTCAAGCTGATGCAATTTGATAGGCCATATGTCACTTATTATTAGTGCATAGTAGTAGCAACAACATCTTTATCGTGCTCCATTTCCGAGACATTACCACTGTCACATTGTACATGAACAAGAGAAGTTTTGACACAACAGTTAAAATTACGACTCATGTGATGCTTGACTTTCCCTCAACAACATAGTTTATGACTATCAAATCTGATTTTTAAAAAATCAGCTCAGGTTTGTGGGAATGGTGATCGATAAACTGCAAACTTAAACCATTTAATTTGGAAATTTTGATAACCACGACAGCTATGTTGTAGCATCATCAAAATTCAGACACGTGGCTAACATATATGGCACGTATTACCTTGAATCAAGCATGCCGACTATCTCAAAGATAATTAATTCAAACATCGTGCAAGACAGAGCAAATGTGATGCTAAAAACCAACAATACAATCCAGTGATGGACCTACACATACAACACATTTTGTGTCACACATTTCATCCACTGCAGCAGACTGTGAAATGTAAAAAGTAAAGGTCGGATTCTTCTATAGCGCTGCTTATGTGGCGATGCCGCGACTAGCCGCACTGTACAATCGCAGGAAGTGGCATTTGATTGACAAGAGCCAATGGTGCAAAAGCGCAATGCTGCAGCTACAACACACACCACCGCCCCAATCAACCACACCAGGCCTTCACCCCGTAAGCATTCACCAGATGGCGCCGCCCGTGCGAGGAAGCAAACATCCGATTACAGC
>Ga0209780_1002521_pt1 | contig 13063 bp, 5 predicted proteins | sample WorMetexBAHAMAS2_FD_187384 | JGI IMG/M metagenome (GOLD analysis project Ga0209780, IMG submission 187384) | Marine gutless worms symbiont microbial communities from Max Planck institute for Marine Microbiology, Germany - Inanidrilus exumae... | ecosystem: Host-associated > Annelida > Digestive... | reverse complement strand
CTTCTAATCTATCCTCGATCGTCGTCGATCGTAACGGTAGATTTACGTGCGCTCAACAGCCTATCCAACTTAATCTAGCGCACGGCACAGAAACGAACAGCTTGCATATTATGTGATTCTATATCTGCAATTCACTCCGTCACTGGGCTTTGCACAGACATACGTCCCAATAATGTCAAGAATCTTGCGTCACTCCATCATCAGCTGTCAGTTCTCTCGGTCAGCATAAAACTCGTTAACATTCCTTGACATTCCGGACTAGAAGGTAACGACATTGCTGACAAAAGTGCGAAGGATGTTGCACAACAGCCATTCAGAGGTGAAATTACAGCTCCATCAAGAGTAACCGCATTTGAAGTTGCAAGAGACGTCTCAATAAAATCGTGGCAACGATTCTGGGATTATGAGCCTACAGCACAATACACCTGTCACTGAATCCATCTGTTCACACTAACGTTTTGTGTCCATATGATCGCGACATATGGAATTTCATATGTCAGGTTGCTTCTTCAAGATACCATGCTGAATGATGACGGCCGTAGAACTGGCACATCTACTAGTCCTATCTGCAGATGTGGTACAGACACAGACCGCAGAACATTTTCTGTTGTATTGTGCAAAATATCAAGATATCAGAAAGAACACTGTTGAAGTTACATTCGATATACCAACATTTTCCAGAAAGACACGTTTATGTCACAATTTTGAATTTCTGTTATTTTTATTCTCCAGCAATCGACAGTATATCACCAAGGCTCAGAACAATATGATTAAAGATTATTATCGTTTGAGTTTGTATCCAGCGCCAAACGAACGATATATAATAATCACTGCCTACAAAGTGAATTTTTATTACAACGGATGTCTCTACATTGGACTCTACTCATGTGTTTTACATATTATAGTCTCATCCTTGTATTGTCTCCTCTGTGAAGTCATTGTAGCGAGTTGTCTTCAGTCTTCACCTGAGGTCTTCGTCACCTCGATGTCAACGGGCGCGCTACAGCCTACAAGCCGTCAACTCAAGATCTACAACAACAACGACGACCTAAACTGTTTCAGAAAATAAAAGACGCTTTCAGCAGAAGGCAGCTTGCTTTACTAAATGGCAGGTTAAACCCTACTAAAGATGTTGCGTGTGTTAGACAATAGACACTGAGTTAAAGTTGAAAGAAAATAGTCTCGACAGGTGTTTTATATAAGGTTTCCCAGACATGCGATAAAAACGCACGTCACAGACTTATAATAAGGCTTCGTGGACAGCTCGCCGACATGCCAAGTCAATGACACGAAAAAGTCAACTCGCTAACGAGTCAGCTCGCCGAATAAAACATTAAACTTACTTACTTACTTACTTATAAAATAGGGCGTGTAAGTTATTTAGTTAGTTAGAGCAAAGCTAGTAAATACTGGTAAACTCTGCTTATTTTCCATTGGATGCCATGTATAGCTCATTTTGATCGACCACACCCACTGTAGACGGTCACTTAAGTAAGTAAGCAGGTGTATGCTGTATGATGTTAAATAATGTTAAGTAGGCCTATTAACAGTAATGCATGTAAACGTTTACTTTCAACCCCGCTGAGGTCGAGGCCAGAAGTTTGACATCGAGGCCGATAGGCCTAAGTTTTAGCCTCGAGGCAGAGGCTATAATGTCGAGGCCAAGGCCTTAGCCGAGGCCAATGTTACGAGGCCGAAGCCAAAATTTGTAGGTTTAAGGCGAACTCTCTTGAGGGGAACTCTCATTCCCCACAAATTTTAGTCTCAATGCCAAACGAAAGTGTAAACCACGTAAGCATAATGTTCTGTATTGCACCGGAAGTTATAATTTCATCGAGTATATACGCGTAGATCTGGGATAAATAATGTCTATATATTTACACGCCATATAACGTGAGACTTTTGTAATATATGCGAGTGCGTCGGTCTGCATGCGCTATTTGGACATTTTCCAGTCACAATACTGTTGTGTACTTACCTCTCACTGCTTGGCGATAGGCCTATGCTGCAAGAGTGATTCCAGTATCACAAGTTATATGCTACCATCTTCCACATCCGTCGATCCAACGGGGGCGCCAAATACAGGTGGGATAGGTTAAAATTCGCGATTTTCGACCAATATCTCGCTGTATCTCAGAAACGGTGCAATTAGATAGGAACATGCACAATGTATCCTAAAAACGACACAGGTTTGGCTTGCTATAACTTCAACAAACATAGAACGATTTTGATAATTTTTTCGTAGAAATGTTACTAAGGAAGTAAGCAGTCAAATGGTACTTTATTTTCCCACCTCACCTAAATAGCGCTTCTGCACTACCTGGGGTAACAGAAAGTCGAAAATTGCATCATTTCACGTAATTGCTGAATGTTGCTTTGCAAACAGACACACAAAACACATTTATATTATAATTTAGTCACAGCTGAACCACCCTTCGTTCGCACAAGAATCGACCGCATGCGCCAAACAAAACTTAGGAAAGGAGTATAGCATGCTACCATCTATTACCACACACTAATCGTTTACCACGTCTGTCTGTCTGTCGGTCACTGCATCAAAATTAGGAGTTGTTCTTTGTCGAGCTTGAAGTGAAAAGTCAATGGACAGTATTGGTTGGACATCTTACTATCTCAACAAATGTTAGCTGTTATCAAACTCATTATCGACAACAATATCATTTGCCTTTCAGCAACACAGCTCATGCATGAACTATAGCATGTTACGCGCAACACAATTTAACAGCTGCTTCGCAAAACTCTGAACTTCATTTCTCCTGAGTTATGACCCCAACGGGCCAGAGCTGACCTCAGTTGATTACAAGATTTACAAAGTCTACAGCAGCATGAATATGAGTTTCAAGTCAACTAAGTTGAAGAAATCATGCAGCGACCGGTTGAACTCTGGCAAAGCAGTAATACAAAATTTGAGTGAAAAAATGCGATTTTCTTGTTCCGTGTTTTACCAGGTAGTACAGAAGCAGTACTTAAGTGAAGTGGGAAAATGAATCACATTTTGACTGTTTGCTCTCTCGGTAACATTCCTGCCAAAAATTATCGAAATCGGTTGATGTACTTCGAAGTTATAGCAAGCCAAATGAGTGTCGTTTTGGGACATAGTGTAGTTGGACGGCTAATAGGAAAGTTCAGATATTAAGAACTCGAATGCGCTCTACAGTATCTTATAGTGCTATTTGTAGTAACATTGACTGACCCCAAACTACTCAAACTAGATGTGGCCATGGTAGTGGGATTACCAGTGGGGTCTGAATGGGAATCCCATGGGAATTCCACGGTAATGGGAAGTTGGAAAATGGGAATGGGAATGAATAATAATGGGAAACGACTTATATTGAAAAAAACTGTGTGAGCCAAATGTCGGGGCTGCCCTGGCAGATTTTGAACGCGATCCGCGCAGTATCGACAGTCTGAGAGGCAGCCGATTTTTTCCTGTTAGGTAAATAGGCTAACGACGATTTCACAGATTTTCCGTCGGACAAGTTTTACGACAACGTCGATCGGTGAGGCGGTTAAAACTTTCGGAACAGAATTTTGAAAAGTTTACCATAAGGGGTTGTTTTTCAAAAAACGCAAAAAAATGCTCACAAAATTTTTAGATTTTGCGACTTCAGGCCGTCATATCTTCGCAATGATTAGGGGTGCCCAAAATTCACTGCCAAATGATCCCCCTACGGTATGTCTGGTTTCCATTTTTACCGTTAGAATCAACTCAAACATTTCACTGATCTGTACGTTCCGTACAAGAAAGGCACCTACCCAAATTTTCGGCAACGTCCGATGTCCGATATTGCGTGTTAAAACCAATAATACACTGCAGTGCTGGTGCGGCCTAGCGAGCGATATATTGAAGAAAAGCAGACTGAATTGGAAACTGAAAATAAGTAAAACGGCAGATAACGCTGGCATCACTCAGTCGCAGGCACGTGACACTAGGTATCGTCGAATGCAGGAACTAAACAGGTTGTGCGTCAGTAAATAAGTAAACAGTTGTGTCACCTGTCGAGTACGCCGGTGGAAAACGCTCTTCGAGCCTATATTGCAGTGTGTCTCCAGATACACTGCAACCTGTCTAGTTTAGTTATGAGTTGAGTACACCTACGCAGCTGTACCTGTTGATGTCGTCTTGAACTTTATATCTGCGTTATTAGTGTATTTCTTTATTTTGTGTTTGTGTTTATTTTAAGAAAATTATAAAAAATATCGTCTTAATTATATTCATACACTAATACGCCAGCCTGATACATATAGCGTCCATTGTGTTCTTGGCTCTCTGTTATTTGTCGCAAGTATACGAATAATTTACCATATATTTGTAATAAATACGCTGAAGTTTAATTGCAAATCGTTAGCGACTATGCCGTTAGTATAAGTGCGCTCTGTGCTTTTTGTCGCACCGTTAGTCTTCGACTTCTATGCCCATCTCCGACACCCTCCTGTCTTTTCTACCCCACTCACCTCTTGTCTTATCCCCATCCTTCCCTTAAATTCGTCTCCTTCCCTCTTTCATCCTATTTTCTCCCAACCCGACCGCGAATTCGCCTGTACCCGCTCCTGATCATGCCGATTGGATTGGACAACACCCAGGCCGATAAACTCATGTCATTTCGAACCTTTCCGGCAGGTGTGCGGTCGTGACTACTGCACAGTAAAATGCAAGGGTTGGGCAATTTTATTCGGTTTTGCTTCATACCATCAATCGACCAATGAGCATTACTGCCGGGAGGACACAAAAAACTTATCGGCCGTTAACGTAGAGGTTTTTAGCGAACGTGAACTCACGTTCACGTTTGCCATATGCTATCGCCGTTCCGTCTGTCTGTCTGTCGTCTGTCTGTCTGTCTGTAACGTTGGTGCACCCTACTCAGCCGGTTGAAATTTTCTGCAATTTTTCTTCGCCGTTTGGTACCTTGGCCATCCATTAACATCCACGGAAAATTTTACGGCGATAGTCCTAGGGGAACCCCTCCGTCTGGGGGTTTAAACGCAAGAGGGATAGCGAAATATAGCGATTTTTCACCTTTGGGATGCTGTATCTCCGAAACGGTGCAAGATAGGAGGTAAGTTAGTATTAGTCACTGACAGGAAGTTGTACATGAGCTTTCGATTGGTACCAAAATCGGCGACCTTGAATGACCTTGAACGACGAAATGGTCCTTATTTTGTGTTATTTTACCGAATTTGGTAATTTCGTATTGCGTAAAAGTGGTTAACAAAACCTTAACTATGGACAATTTACGATAACTATGTCTAGTAGTAAACGTCTGAAGAGGGACCGCGCGACGCCCACGATATAAATTCCAATAGCAGATTCATAAATTCAAGACTTAATGCGCAGTACTTGCCTAGCTATCGTTTTGATAAGAAATCGTATATGAGCTTTCGATTGGTACCAATATCGGTAACCTTGAATGGCCTTGAACGGCGAAATGGCCCTTATTTTGCGTTATTTTAACAAATTTGCTAATGGCCCTTAGGCTAATTTTGCATTATTTCACAGAATTCGTGTACGATGTTGTTGTAAAACAATTGTTAAGCTTATATGAATATTCAACGTGTGCGATGTCGTCGTAAAACAATTGTTAGGTTTACCTCGGTTTCAAAATTTACTTTTGATAGTTTATGACCATATTAATACCATTTGCGCAATTATTCAGCGATTATTTAGGTAAAACAAACTCTGATAACTCGGTTCGATGGGCGTAGGTGCATAAATGATTGAGTGCACTGCATAGATTACCATTGACGCTTAGTTATGGTAGAAATTTTGAACTCAGTTTAATGAGTGTAGGCTCTGGTCTCTACATGTACGATGCTGCCGTAAAACGTTCACTTCGCTCTCATCTTCTGATGAGCTCTTGTTAATAATTCACGTAACTTAAGCCGCTACTGAGCCGACAGATTTAGATCATTGAACTTTAACAAAACTGCTGCATGGTAGACACACGATAATGCTGGGAAGCAGTGTAGGCCTATCTGCCTGCATTATTAAAAGCCAAGTCGGCGAAAATAATCAAACGACGGCGGAAGTTTAACAATAGGCTACAGCAAATCACTGACGTAGACCAGAGATATCAGCTGACAGCGGTATACTCTATTATTTCTATCGGCACTGATGCTATGTCCGATTAAAAACAACGAAAGAACTGGCGCTCAGTCTCGCCTATGGCGCTCTGGTACTCCCATAATCAGTCTGTTAATTAAATTTGAGGCAGGTAAGCCTTTTTAGCTTCACCAATTCCAAAAATATAGAGGCGTACCTACATTAAAAATGGGTCACGTGGCGCTGATTCCGATATAAGGTTACATACTTCCCAATAACCTTTCCAGAAACCCATGACGTTGTCCGTTTTGCGATATTTTATAACAACACAGGATTGGCATCGATATTGCAAATGACAGCGACTGTTTGATTTCATTTACAATATTTTGATATCACTACGGGCGAGGGAGATGCTGCTGTCTCCTGGCATACAGATAGTGAGCGCATTTCAGTGTAGGGTGTAATCGATATTACCATTCAGTGGCAGTGCCGTATGCTTCCCCTCCCCGCTCGTTTGTCGATTCATCTCATCGTCGCTGATCGTCCGCCCTCCACACGCGCCTTTCCACCACCGATGACTGGGCATTTCCGGTTGCTACCGTTCGTATATACCTGGAACGGCTTGCCTTAGCATCATCTCGGCACCCATCACGTCTTACCTGCCTATGAATTATGTACAATGCCTCTGCACTGACTTGTCATTTCATTTTTCTCTTTTCCATTCCACTTCACTTCCGCTATTACCTTTACTTCATTGCTCCTTTTTTTTCTTACTTCCCTTCTCCATTTTCTGTCCACTTTTCCTCATTTCCTCCATTCCCCGAAGCCTCCGTCATCTACCCATTTACGCCGTATAGTACCCTTCTACACCGTGCAATGATTTTATCGTTCACACACGTATTAGGCTTATAAAGCTACATAAATTAATAATTTATCTCGAATATAAGAATTTCTTTCAGGCATCGTGGAGGTGTGAGTTGTCTGAGCGCTTTCTCGTTTCAAAAGTACAAACTTGAATACACCGTTGAACTTGATGCGTGTTGTAAAATCTATAAATATTGGCAGCCATCACAATGGATCGCAAAGCTTCTGCGCAGGCCGCGGGTTCGGGAATGGCATAACCAAAGCTGAACATTTGTGCAAACTATAGATTATAAATAAATAAATAAGAAAATTATAACTTACGAACACGGCAGAAGTTAACATACAGTCTAACACTAACAGTTAAAGGACATTGACTGTTACCGATTAGGGCCTACTTACTTATACCTCTAATTCAGTTTCAAATTTGGAATTTCTGTTACTTCGGAAATGGTACTTGCTCTGTGAGTGGCTTGGAACATGTGTTCCTTTCGCGATCCCGCCAAAACTTTAATCGCGTTTAACTTTGGAACTATTTGACCGATTTTGATGGTTTTCACCAAAATTATTGGGAGCTTATTTACTTTTAACTTAGGCCTATTACTGCTTCGCCGCTGGTCCGCATATCAGTGGAATGATGGTTATCGGTATAGTGATTGTTGGAATGGCGGCTGCATCCCCCAAATAGCTGCCTAAGCTACATTCGAGCACTGACTGCAAACATCATGCTTGTTTGCTTGTCTGAATTGCAAGTTCTAATCTATCACCTTGATGACTGCCATTTTATATCTTGTGTACATTTATATTTTGTATATTATTTTGTATGTGGCCTGCGTTCTGACATGCCATGTTTAATAAACGAATAAATGGTGATAGCTCGAGCTGGAAGGGAGTCCAATGACAGAACGCCGTCGCTGTCACGCAGACGCGCACGCGGCTTGCTCAACGCAGCTGCGGCTGCAGCGCACCAGTATTCATCGTTCTCTGCTGTGTGACGATCGCTCGCTAACTCGCTAACGAGTTTCACGTTCAAGCAGAAATACCAGTCGTATTGCACACGGTAAGTTTATTGATTCCTCCTTCTCCATTTTCGGTTTTCACCACCGCGCGGTATATGCTATCATCGTGTGGTGTGTCCGTCCGTCCGTCCGTCACAAGTCGGAGTTCTACAAAGCCGGCTAAACCTAGGATAACCACATTGCATTTAGTTAAGACCTACTGCCTACCCACTTTGCTATTTGGCTGTAAAATCTGGAATCTGTCTGATTGAAGTATGCATAACTGACTGGCTGGCTATACACACACTACCAGTCAGTGCGTGTGGCCTTCACTTGGTTGCAGATGAGTTACAGCGGCTATTCTGTTTCAATGTCTATTATTACCTAGCAGTGCCATGTTAGAGCGTTATAAAATAGTCTCTCGTGCAAACAACGCCGTACGATAGTCTGTGTCTCAAAAAAGACACTGCTTTGGCTTGCTATAACTACAAACAAAAATAAAAAAGTATCGAATATCGGGAATTCCGATGACAGTGGGTGATCTTCAAGGTGTTCTGTTGCAAGCCTTTTCAAGTGGAATTTTTCATACAGTTGTATGTAATTCCGGTTTTGTGGATGACATCATGTTTTTTTTCTACAATGGGTCTTATAGCGGTATAAATTTCGCTACAAAAGACCGATTTTGCTTAAATTTACTTATTTACCGCAAAGTCGGACAGAGTTAAATTTCCTATTATTAAATGGCATAATTTTGACTAACTATTTCGAAGTAAAAGAAGAACGGAGAAATTTGACGATTAATTGGAAAAATTGCCCAAACGCACGTCGCCGTAGTGACTTTGATGCGTGGACTTAGGAAAGCGAAGTTAATTTAGCGTTATTCGGACTTAGGTTAACGATGTGTAGAGAGTTTTATTTATTTATTTAGCAACATAAGGGCCGAGAGGCCGCTTACAATTTGCATACGTACAACGGTACAAGTAATAAAATTAATAAGTTATATATAAAACTGCTAAAAATATTACATGAAATATTCAAGTATACAAGTACAATTACAATTACGGAACTTCGCGGGCGGTGCGATTGTACACCGCAGGCGAAGTCTGATATCTACGATTGAATTGTTGGTTGTGTATAGTATGCGCTTAGGGTCATTAAGCTCATGGCTGGGGAGCCGGTCGCAAACTGCATCCACGCGTATCAGCATTCAGCAGTCGTATCGACGGCATTGCAGACTTGTGCGGGACGACTGATAGTATGATGCCTCGGTCACCAGAGGAAACTTCTTACTCAGATGTCATGATGTCGCTTGCTGCTAAAGTCAACTTAATTGACAGCACAGTCCAAACCAGTGCCAGTAGGCCTAAATAACAAGTGGTCGAAGAATTTTGACAAAAGGTCGCATTGCAATTTGTGCCGTTATTGAAGACTGAACGATCCGTTTTGCTGCGAACACCGCAGCAAAGACTGTCAATGCTTTTGAATGGGCCAGAAAACCCCCAAAAATTGCCCAATCATGTGGCGGATCTCGACCCCATCTAATACATGGTTTCTTGGGCTCACGCAAGTCACCCCCCCCCCACGGCATCTTGCACGGTTCAGCCGTTATCGCTGAGCTCACGAACGCGACCAACACACAGACACACACACATACAGGCAGACCGACCACGCTACTCCATCTGTAGCAAACGAGTAGCGGCAAGCTATCTTGCTGACATCCTTTCGGCAGTTTCCTCTCTCCCAGACAGACAGAGCTACGATAGTACTAACCGCGCCTCGAAAATTGCGTCGTGCAGAAAACGTTGTTGTGCATCAGCATTATTCATGTCATCGCGGATGTTGTCAGTTTCAGTACCAGTAAGTAGTCATCGCTGTTGCAATCAGACCGCACGTCAGTGGCAGTATGAAGTGCTGCACAACTGTAGGAAAATTGCATTTGAAAAGGCTTGTAATATGTAGATGACATTGACAATGAAGGTCACTTACGGTCATCGGAAATAGTTCTATTCGATAGTTCACTTATCATTCCTAATAATGGTCCGTAGAAACAACGTACGGCACTATCGTGCACCATTTCCAAGACATTTTACCACTTTTACAGTGTACGTGATTGGCTGTGACCTTTAGAAGTCCTTCAGCGTCGCCACAACCGACGTTCACTTTCCGATTCATGTGTAGACATATGTGTGTGCTATATTTTCTGCGGTGTGTGAGATAAAAAGATTTCAGCCATTTAATGTGACCTTTAAGATGATTCAAGGTCATTGATATTGGCGCCATTCAATAGGCCACATTTGAGTTTCCTATGTTAGTGCTTCATTTTAGCTGTGTCTCTCTCGTACGGTCTCCGATATATTCTCATTTATTTATATCATCATCTTCATCATCATCACCATACCACGCGACGCTATCCTATCGTACCTCGTGAAACATAGGTACGAACTTTCTAATAGCGCTTCTTGTTAAAGTGGCCTGAACACTTAAAACTATTGCAAGGACAGGTGCGTCATGTGGGCGATACACGTGAAGGACGATGATAGATAAGGTGGCGCAGTGCCGTGCAAAGCACGGTACGTCGGCACCGCCACCTTGAAGGTAAATCGCTGTGGGAGTGGGACGCGAAGCCAGTGACAAGAACTCATCAGGAGATGAGATTGCGAACGTGTACTTTTTACGACGATATCGCACAAAATACCGAAAAAGAGAACCTACTTCGTTTAACAAATTAGACGATAGCTAGGCAAGTACTGCGCATTAAGTCTTGAATTTATGAATCTGCTACACAATTTCCATCACCTTGCAGTTATATAATATTTATACCGTGGGCGTCGCGCGTTGCTTCTGCAGACGTATACTACTAGACATAGTAATCGTAAATAGTCCATAGTTATGGCTTTGTCAATCACTATTACGCAATACGCCCCGGAAACTACCAAATTCGGTAAAATAACGCACAATAAAAGCCATTTCGCCGTTCAAGGTCATCCAAAGTCACCAATTTTGGTACCAATCGAAAGCTCATATACGACTTCCTATTAGTGATTAATAATAACTTACCTCATATCTTGCACCCTTTCGGAGATACAGCATTCCAAAGGTGAAAAATCGCTATATTTCGCTACCCCTCTTGCGTTTAAACCCCCCGACGGAGGGGTTCCCCTGGGACGATCTCCGTAAAATTTTCCGTGGATGTTAATGGATGGCCATGGTACCGAACGGCGAAGAAAAATTGCCGAAAATTTCAACCGGCTGAGTATGGCGCACCAACGTTACAGACAGACAGACAGACGACAGACAGATAGACAGACGGAACGGCGATAACATATAGCGAACGTGAACGTGAGTTCACGTTCGCTAAAAACTGATGAGCGCGTAACTGATGTAATTTGCACTGACTGAAGACGTTGGATACGAGTGGCAGGTAAGTCAATCAAGAGATTATTGCAGCTCCAGACGGCTGAGGATAAGTGCAGCAACTTGACACTGGGTCACTTTATCTTTCGCTGAAACCAAAGTCTAAAACCAAACTTAATCTGAGCAATTCGGTCTGAAACCAAACCGTCTTAATGTACTTAGATAGGCAGTTATCACTAATCTTTTAGAGTTAAGACCTTAATCTAAAACCAAATCACTTTATCTTTCGCTTAATTTAAACTTGGTCTAATACTAGGTTTTATCCGTTTAGATTAAGCTTTGGTTTTTTACCGAAAGATAAAGTGACCTCCTGGAAGACAAACGTCGGCACGCAGAGTCGGATGCAGCGCAACTGGCGTAAATCGACAAAGCAGCGAGATGCTGTCTGTTGCACGCGAGTTCGCATCGTCAGATCTTGATCGATGAAGACGCCGAGATCACGAATAATTGAAGACGATGCAATCATTGTCGAGCCAATCAAAGAACCGCAGGTAGGGAGTCGGTGCGGACTTCGAGCAGGAGTAAATAAAAATGGTCACATGACTGCGATTACTTTTCCTCCGAGAGTGTTAAATCATGCATGTGGCACGAGCCGCTGTAACTCATCTGTAACCAAATTTGAACTGTCTAGCCTCATTCATTCTAAAAAAGGAAAGGCGACCCAAAGTTTACTAAACTGCGTGGTTTAGACTTAGAGTAATTAGGGGCCATCACTCGAGATCATGAAAATGGTACCGTCTGACAGATCACATACGACCCTGTCTTGTACAATTTCTGATATATAGAGACATATTGGATGAAAATTGGTGATTTTTCCTACATCACCTGTATTTGAATTTCGTCAATGTATTGGCGTGAGAAAAATTAAAAGTCCGTACGTAGCGTTATTTGTTTGATGAAAAATGTTGATGCACAAATACGTTTTTTCGCACGACGCAATTTCATAGCGCGGTTTGTATTATCGTAGTTTTGTCTGTCCATGAGAGGGTAATGTACGGAATGGATGTCAGTAAGATAGCTTGCCTCTACTCTTTTGTTACAGATGGAGTAGCGTGGTCGGTCGGTCTGTCTGTGTGTTGGTGACGTTGGTTCTGCGGTTCAGTCGTTTTAACACGATACGAGCTCATAGCAGATGGGTAGACATATATGTGTCGCACTCTGCGTAGATGCGCGATAAAAAACGAGTGCATGCGTGATTGCGTGATATATGCGAATGCGAACAAGCAGATTACATACTGTCATTTGTTATCTGTATGTCACGTACCTTGTGGTCGCTGTACGCGGCGGTGCATCCTGACATTTGACCGAACGGGAAATTGCTCGCGGAGCACCGGTCGACAACAAACTGGTGACGTATGGCGACGGTGCGACTGGAGTCGACTCGGTTCCACGGCGCGCGGAGGCGTTACATTCATTGCATCTGATTTAAACAGACGGGAACACGACCCGAAAACGGACCAGCTAACTTGGATACGCAGTCGTCGAGCGCGTAATCCGCCACGATAGATGACCGCGGCGATAAAGCGCCAACCGGCATTCTGATCGACTGCTCTACAGCTCTAGTCGCTCGTTGTACTACCAGATATTGGTGGCGTCGAACGTCGTCAATCACAAGCACTGTGCCTACGTTTATCTGCAGTTTTTATGCCGCTTTCATTGCACTGTAATGCGTGTATCCACGAGGCTTACACGCGACGTGTAACTTGTGATCCCTTCGTTCGCCACGTTCGTC
>Ga0209780_1002520_pt1 | contig 13064 bp, 9 predicted proteins | sample WorMetexBAHAMAS2_FD_187384 | JGI IMG/M metagenome (GOLD analysis project Ga0209780, IMG submission 187384) | Marine gutless worms symbiont microbial communities from Max Planck institute for Marine Microbiology, Germany - Inanidrilus exumae... | ecosystem: Host-associated > Annelida > Digestive... | reverse complement strand
GAAGAAGTCAAAGTGTTCGTGTGCTAATCGTTCTCGTATTTCTGCCACCTTAACCCACTTCTCTATTGGCGGCTATCATATTGCGTTTCTGGATGAGTGGCCTCATCTCGGGCATATTATCACTACAAAACGTGATGATAAAGCTGACATTATTAGCAAACGAAATACTCTATGTGGTCAAATCAATAACGTATTGTGCTTTTTGGTAAACGCGATCCATTTAGTAAGTTGTCGCAATATTGAGTGGCATTCGGGCCATTTACGACTGTCAAAGTCTACTCAAAGATCACAGATGACAATTAGTATGGGTGACAACTTTTACCGTTTTGGTACCCCTGGGTGATTTTTCGGATTCTTGGTGGTGAGACTGCAAAGTCAGTGCAGACGAAATGTTTTGGTAGACGAATCTGCTAGAAATTAACTTGTAGAATCTGTTAGCAGACAAGCAAGGTACACATCAAATCTGGTTTTGTGGCTCTGCCTAGACCTTGATGGCTTGATGGAAGTATAACGATGCTTCAGGCCAGACTGTCCAATCAACTGAGAACGCTTTGTCCCTAGCTCCTACAGCATCTCGTTCTTGGCGTCTCGATGACATCTTCTTTGCCATCGACTTAATGTTCCTGCACGCCAGTCCACACCCTGAAGCAAGTAAATAAGTAATTAATTAAGGCCAGTGTGTTGTGTTGTGAAGTGTGTTGAAAGGCGGCAATCAGAGCTGTCGGGTCTTCAACCATCAAACCCCCACCCACCAGGGCACTGCCCTGGACCCCAGTGGAGAACTTCCATCCCTAGACCACCTGCGCCCCTCACCTTCAAATCACTGGTTGACTGTATCCGAGGGTTCGCTGAGTTCAGGGTTCTTTCGTTGCGTTAAGACGACACCTCTCGCGCCTTCCATCACTGTAGGCCTATAAAACCGCCGCCTCTATATGCTAAGCTAACAAAATGTTGTTTTGCTTTCTTTCCGAGAACATCACCGTAGTATAATTTGCAGATTACCAGCTTCTGGGAGACTTCGTTTCCCAGCCCATTTAATGGGGATTTGCCATGGGCCCCCTCTGAAGACCTGACAAACCCCCTTCTCAAATCATGGAACCGCCCCCTGCAAGTCTCCTAGCTGTCCCAAATGCAACAACCCACGCATAAAGGGTCAGTGTACCAGCTAAATCCGTTGTATGGCTCGACTGTCGGTGAAATACGGACGAAATGTTGTCACTATTAACTGTAATTTCCACTGCTCTGAAACAGATTAAAGGCGGTGACGGACGACGTTCTTAATGTCGACGCCTACAGACGCCTATACGTCTGCGGCGCTGCTGAGACGGGTCACTGCTCGGCGACGGCGGCGGCATTCGGACGCCGGCGGGTGATGTCCAGGTCCTGCATCAACGCCAGCACGTTCACGTCCTGGATGAGCGTTCCGCCGGCGTCGAGGTTGTGCGGCCACACGTCGTCTCCACACCGGCCGTAGTCGACGCGCAGCGCCGGCACCGGGTGACAGCGCCAGTTGAGGAACAGAGCCAGCTTAGCGTAGTCGATCAGACCGTCCTCCGGTCGAGCCACACTGCCGCCACGGCACAACGACACACTTTCATTTAACACAGTAATAACAAGTGGTCAAAGAATTCTGACGTAAAGCCGCATCGCAGGTTCGTCGTCCGTCACCGCAGGCAAAATTTAATTCGACACGTACCGGCCAGGCGCCAGCTATACCCGGCGTATTGAATTATCCAATTTGCAGCGAAGACGGCAGCAGATATTGCCCATGCGTTTGAATGGGCCGTACAACCCACAAAATTGCCCCTATCCGTGGGGTAGCTCAACCCCATCTAATACATAATTCCTTTGGCCCGCATGAGTTAGCCCCCAAACGGAATCAGGATCGGTTCAGCTGTTTTTGCGTATACACTACAGCAAATGCTCCCAACGCTTTTCGATGGGGCGAACAACCCCCAAAATTGCCCCTTCCCCTTGGAGGATCCGGATCCCCATGTGATACGTGGTTCCTTGGGTTCCGGAGTCAGCCCTTGAGTCAGCCCCCAAATGGCATCTCGATAGGGTCAATCGGTTTTGCAGGGTTCACGAACTGACTAACACACACACAGACATACAGACTGACCACGGTACTCCATCTGTAGCTATAGGCCACTATTGCTACGATGCGGCCTAATAATAAGTGTCGAAAGTAATTTGGCAACAGACCGCATGCCGACTTGTAACCCATCGTGGCTGAAAATGGATTCGTCCAATCTGGACCCCCATACAATACATGGTTCCTTGGACCAACAAGAGTCAACCCCCAAACGGTATCTTGATCGGTTCAGCCGTTTTTGCACAGCACATCCACGTGACCAACACAACGACAGACAGACACAGAGACCACGCTACGTGCGACATCTGTAACAATAGGCCGAATCATATCGTGCATGCTGTTAACTGTTACAACTGAACACGGCAGGTCATTGACGGTCTCACATCAATCGTATAGGCCTTAGCGGCTTACATCTAATTGCGGTTTGTCCGTCATTGTATTTGTGTATTTGTAAGTCACCGTCACGTCCGTCATTGGCTTTTCTGGCATTTTCAGCGTTCCAGAGCTCAGGATGGGAGTTCTTCCACCTTTGGGGGCGTAGAAAAATCAGTGGCTGGCGGTATACATGTATGGTTCGTGAGTGCACATGACAACAACAACAAAAACAACAACAACAACTACATTATGGCTGTAGATTCAGAAATTTTCAAAATCTTTAATTGCTACTCGTAACATAAAAGAAAAGTGTACTGACGCCTTGAGAAGTGAGCGCAGCAGATCATTTTGTATTGGGACACGAAGCGCCTTGAACACGCCTCGCACTGTATGCTGTTCCAGTAACCCAGTCCTGAACAGTGCACGTACATGTAAATAAACAGTTACTGCTGATGATCTTTAATTACCAGCAAGTGGTATACAACGAAACCAAACAAAAGTATTAAATATAAATTACAGAAAAAACTAGAGCAATTAAGTTAGCCACATTATTTTATACATAAATCGTAACCAATGCCAAGTCGAGCAAAACAGGCAGGACAGCTACTCGTCCCAAATTTTAAATGCTGTAGGCTTCCATAGCCACAGGTCTTCACCGACCACCGGAATTTTCGCACCTTTCCTCTCAAACTGCATCTTGATTGTTGCAGCGTATCGCCCCTGCTTGGTCAGAAACATGCAAATTTTAGGGGCTCCCAGCCTCCCACACAAGCCCCTTCAAAGATGAGCAGGAAATTTGGCATGGGAATAGGTTTATTGACCTATTACCATAAACCTGTGGTGTGCTTTTCCATGCAAAACTTCACCTTGATCGGTACATCCTGTTGCACTGGTGGGCCATGTACGTCAAAGTTCACCGAATTTAGAATATTCTGGGGGCTCCCATACCAACTCTTTCAACATTCAGGGAGAAATTTTTTGAGTGGCAGAGAGAACCAATGAGTACCAAATTTCACCTAGATCGGGCAAAAAACTCAAATTTCACCGAATTTTTACCGCGCGATGCTATGCTTGCGAGCTATATGCTGACGTCGTGTATCTGTCCGTCTGTCTGAGTGTCTGACTGTCCGTCCGTCCGTCACACGCCGGTATTGTAACAAAACGCTAAAGGTAGGATCACGCAAACGCTTTGCGATGGCCCAGGGACGCCAGTTTTCTGACGCCAAAGATCCCGGAATTTTAGCCCTAAAATACCAAATGAAGTTGACAACGGCGATACAAAGCGGCGACGGCAGCAGAACCTGAGTCCGTCGTGGTGCTGGCACTGGAACTCGACGTGGTCGAAGTCTTCGAAGTTGACACGCTTGAGCTGGTCGTGGCAGATGGCCAGCATCTCGTTAAGCGTGAGTCCGTGGTCGGCGCGGTGCTGGTAGTAGCGCGCCAGCGTGACGATGTCGTGATTGGTGAACCGGTGCCCGAACAGCAGGCGCCTCATCAGGCCACAGAACTCGTCGAACGGCACGCTCACCGACTCCAGCTCGTCGAAGTGGAGCGTCGGGTACTGCGGCTCCAGCGCCGCCTTGACGCGCGCCATGATCTCGTCGATGTTCGACTGCGCAAACTACAACCCCGCATCAACAACGGTTCAACGCCAGCCCATACAGTGGCCCGACAGTCCAAGAATGTCTCCGTGGACGGTAGATGTAGTTTTCTGCAGTAGGTCAACGCGTCAATAACAGTCAGACAAAGACTGCGTAAGCTTTCCCAGACGGTCCGGAGGGACAGAGATCGGTCGCCAAACGTTTATGATGCACCATTAAGCCTAAAACCGTCACTCTTGTATCTTGACCACATAAAAGACCAAATATTAAATACTAGAGGTATTTCGCCACAGGTATATCACAGGGGACGCCCCTCATCCCTCCACAGGAGTTGAAGCCTAGATAAGAGAGCTGACACAGTAACGCCGAAAACGTAATATTACCCACGGCGAACTCGCAATGTCAGGTGTGAGTATGACAGTCACCCGCACACGTATACCTCTACCGTCTACGGGTGTCAGCTTACTTCGGCTTATGTTTGTCTTTCAACGCGATTAAAGGAGAATCGTTGACAGCACTGACTTCAGACTTGGCACGGTAGCCTACTAGTTGTCGACAACAAATCGGCCCAACGGCAAAGGTCAAGAGTCACTGCCTTGAAAATAGATCATATAAAAGTTTTGCTCCAAGATTAAATAAAATATACATTTGCAACGTTGAAGCTCGGCGCGGGCATGCAGCCAGCCACAGTGCACTATTCAACCTGCGACCATCCTGCAAGTATGTCTGCATCAGATGGTTTGGAGTGAATTTATGTACAGGCCAATACTCTTCTTGACAACGACTAAAAGTCTTTGCATTAAAGGAACAACAACAACTAATACTACTACTACAACAATAAGAATAATAATAAGAATAATATACAATTTTAAGGCGCCAAACGTGGCAACAGCTACTATAACTTGGCAGTGCCACACGATACGGGCAACATCAGAGACGCTGACGACATGGATGAGAGGCACAGATAATGAATGTGTCACCTCTACGTCCCAAACAGGTCACTTCGGAGACGTGACGTAATTAAACAGACAAACTACAAGAAGCCAGCACTCACAAGAGTGCAAAATCCCACACCTGCAATGTTTTTTTGTAATTCGTGACCGTGACCTTTAACCTACTGACCCCAAAATAAATGGGTATCCAGGACTCACCATGGAACAGTTTTTGGGATATCATGCAAATAAACAAACATACAAAACCGCTGTAAAAACCCTACCCCGCGATTGCCGTTAGCATAGATAACTATCAGTAATAGTCGACGTAAAGGAAAGGAAAAGGAAAAGAAAAGTATTTATATAGCGCCATTTATATACTATGTATATCTCAAAGCGCTCAGGCATGGATCACACAGTTTTACCTGCAAATACACCATGTCTGCCTTTCCTTCGTAAGCGTTCACCAGATGGCGCCACCCCTAACTGAGGTAGTAGACATCCAATTGCAGCTTACTACTCATCTATCAACACCGAAGAGACGAAAGGCTGAGTTGGCCTGGTTGACCTGTGGCGGACGGTTTACCCACATAAGTGGTCACCCGTAAGCTACAGGTCAAGCGCAGGACAGGGAAAGTTCGCCGGCCAAAGACCGATCGACGTTCTACCGTTGTGCCACGCAACCAACCAGTAACGCAGGTGTCGCGACAATGTTTACCTACCTCATCCGAGTGCTTCTCAAGGTACATGTAGGCGTACTCGTCGGCGTCAATCAGTTCAAACTTGAACTTGTTGACATCCAGCACGGCACCGATGTACAGGTCACACAGCGTGTAGTACTTGGAGAACTCGACCGGGTAGCGTGGCTGGTGCGGCTTCTTCACTCGGCCTCGCTCCAGAAACTTGCCGCCTTTGAAACCTATGTCGACAGCGCACCGCAGCTTTACTCATTACCTCCGACACAGCTTGGCAGAGGCACTGTTTTTCACTGACGTTTGTTTGTATTGCATGTGACCAGAATAACTAAACAAGTGTCCAATGTAATTTGGCAAAAGGCCGCATCACCGATTTGTCAAATTGTCACCCCCGCTGCTACGAATGAATTCGTTCGATCTTGACTTCATCGAATACATGGTTCCTTGGCCTACATGAGTCAGCCCCCAAACGGTATCTCGATCAGTTTAGCCATTTTTGCGTACACTACAGCTGGTTACTGGTGTTTAACGTCGCTTAACATAGCAGAGACGATTAGCAAATACACCCAATGCTTTTCAATGGGCCGGACAACCCCCAAAATTGTCCATTCCCCTTGGATATCTGGACCCCATCAAATATATGGTTCCTTGGGTCCACTGGGGTCAGCCCCCAACTGGCATCTCTATTGGCTCAGCCGTTCTTGCAGGGCTCATGAACGTGACCAACAGACAGACACAATGACACACAAACATACAGACAGACCACACTACTTCGTCGGTAGAACAAGCCGCATCTTATGCACTGAGTGCATGCGACGCGACCTAAAAAGTGATGGGTGGATTTTCATGAAATTTGGGAACATGCAGATTATGGACCAGAGAAGAGAGTTGATTACATTAAATGATCTGGAACATATTCCGGATATTTTATCACAGCTTGTATGGTGGTAGTACAAATATCCTCCACTCCACACACACATATATGAGAGCAGTTTTAAAGCTGACTGTTGGTTTATAGGTTACACTTTGCCAAAGGCTGTGGATAAATATCAACAACACTGTTGACCTGTCCACATCCTTAAAGCGTGGAGCTGGTGTTAACGATTAACGAACCAACATGTAAACATCCTACTGCCGTCAGAGCTTTAACACTGGTGGCTGGGCGTCAGGAAAAGAAGAAAATATGACCTGTAGAAATTGAATGATGAGGTTGAGGTGCAAATGAACTGCATATGGTCCAGCTGATGCCACTGCCACCCGATCATTTCGAGGTTCATTAAAAATCCAGAATGGTTTACGATTCTGGTGCCGGCTTACCCAGGCTGTCGTGGAAATAGGTCGTTACACAAGTGCTGTTGTTGTTGATGTTGATGTTGTTGTTGTACGGTAGTACAAGCAGTTGTAAAAACCAATCGCTGAAGTAATGGGAACGGTCACATTTTAGCCGCCATTGGCCCCAAAATCCCAGAAGAGATGTTGATGACACGTGGAATACGTAACTACGCTATGGGTATGACCACACATGCAAATGGATAGTTACATTCCGTGCAGTTTGAGTTGCATGATAACGGAGCTGGCGGTTTAGTAACAAGTCGCATGTCACCATGCGGCAGCTGATAGGGTGAGCCACGGGAGACCAACCCTTCTTGTGTATGACGCCAGACGTCTTTGTGTATGTACGGCCTACAGGCCTACATGAGTAGAATGCAATGTCTGGATGGACATGGGCATCCCCAAAATGTAAAATCTGGGACGTGATGCTCTCCTGTTGGTTTTGCAGTGACTCAGAGGTGCTTTCTGTGAATATGCTTCAAAATCCTACCTTGATCATTCACGTCTGAGAAATGTCGCCCTCGGAAATCTTATGCACTTGCAGCGCCACGGTACCTCTGATACAGCAGGTAAACAGGTACAGTGGCTACCGTGACGTCTGGTAAAATGCAGGCGGTGCGTGGCTACCTGAGTTGCGTACGGGCGGCTCGAAGATGAGCAGCGTGTCGTCGGTGCGGTAGTAGGAGACGACGAAGCGCCGGTCGCGGTCGACAGCCACGTCGGTGACCAGTCGAGCGGTGAATCGCAGCTCGTTGCTGTCGAATCCGCGACGATCGTGCGCCATGAACTTGACGAAGTCGCGCTGCGGCGGCTTGGGGATGAGGCTGAGGCAGTTGCCGAGTGAGTCCTCCTCCGAGCCGAAGCCGTTGTACGGCGGAATCATGCGCGGAGCACGCGGCGGCTTCAACTCGGCCACCCGCTCCGACGGCGTGAAATCAGCTGCAGCAACCAACATAGGTCAGCAGCAGAGAGTCCCACAGGCGCAACTACCACGGAGACCAGGGGACTGGTTCCCCAACTTTTGAGCTGAGGACCATTAATTTGTTGGTCTCTCAACTTTCAGCGATTGTGAATTGCAAAAAAAATCCCCGATGAATTCCGCCTGGCTGAAAACCCCTAACATATCTACGCTACCTTTATGGTGAATAAAGTTGATCGTTATGGTCACGTGATGAAAATGAGAGACGTTCTAATAGCTCTAGAAAGCATTAGTCTTTTTAAATCAGGACTCTGCTCCGGACTAGCTGGGGAGATTACGACAATTTAGTCGACTGAGCAGGGGGAACGTACATGTACCTTTCCTAGTCGACTAGGGGTGTACAGTGTACACCTAGGGGTGTACAGTGTACACCCTTTCCAACCTACCTCACCAACGCCTTGAGTGTCTCGGATCTAGGCCCCAACTTTTAAACCGTGACATGCGCTTTTGTCGAGTATTACAGAAGAAAACAAACCGAAACGCGTAGTACAAGGCGACCGCGGGGTGTGGAAACTTTGCCCCAGTTGGATTCAATTGCTGGTGGGGGTTAGGGAGGCGAAGACCACTGAAGCTGGTGCTACTTTGCTGCAAAAGTGGGCAAATATTGTAACTATGTTGCACATTTTGGTGTTTTTTTCAAACTGGCAAAAATAGAAGGATGCATCGGTGATCAAAATGAACCGAAACTGCATTACGTCATTAAAGTGAATCGGAAAGGCGTTCCAGCTAAAAAGATTCAAACACTGATTAACACAGTCTCTCAATTGCACTAACTGTCCAAACACATCAATTTCTTATACTGATAACAGAAATGATGTCAACTTAAACAGTCAATTAATCAACAAAAGTAATCAATCAATTAGTCTCTCAAACTTCATTCGCAATAATACAGACCATACATTTTTAACGTGCAACGCTATGCTAGCACGGTATATGCTGTCGTTGTGTTTCTTGTCTGTCTGACAGTCGCAAGCCGGCACTGTACCAAAACGGCGAAACGTAGACTGACGCAAACAACTCCATACGATAGCGGATGGACTCTATTTTCTTGACGCCAAAGATCTCGGCGAAATTCCAATGTGGTCACCCCCAACGGGGGCGCCAAATAAAGGTGGGGTAGCTTCAAATCGGCGACATTCGACCAATATCTCTCTATATCTCAGAAACTGTGCAAGATAGGGACATAGTTGCTATAGACGGCTAATAGAAACTCGTATGCGTTCTATTGAATGATGCTATTTCACGACCTTGAATGACCCCTAACTACCATAAACCACCCCATTTTCCACATTTTGCATTCGTTTTCATATCCTCGTAGTGGATGGAGATAGAAACTTCAAATTTGGTAGACAGGTGGATCGTAGCAAGTCCTATCCCACAGATGACAAATCATCCCTGAACGGGTCGTGGTCAGGTCACGTGAACCACTTAAATGTTGGTGGCACCAACCATATCTCTGGAACGGCTGAATCTACAGTCGTCAAATTTTGTAAGCAGGTAGGCTATATCAAGTTTCAGCATACGGAAGACAAATCACATTAAAAGGAGCGTAGTCAGAGTCACGTGACCCACCCACTTTAAATTTTGGAGCCCCAGTGATATCTCTAGAACGGCTAAATTTTGCACACAGATAAACTGAATCAAATCCTAGCTTTCTGATGACAAACCACGCCTAAAAGGAGTGTGGGCAGGGTCACATGACCCATTTTCAATTTCGACGCCCGCAATCATATCTCCGGAACGGGCTGAAGGAAGAGTCGCCAAATTTTGTGTGTAGGTAGAATATATCAAGTGGTAGCTTTGGGATGGCAGACAACCCGCTAATGGGCGTGGTCAGGGTCATGTGACCCTTTTTTTAATTTTGCCCCAATCATATATGTGGAATAATGAAGCTAGGCACTTAAAATTTCGTGTGCTGATTGATATGCATAAGTACTAGTGCATGCATGATATATTACCCCCAAAAGGGTGTGTTCAGAGTCATGTGACCTCTTTAAATTTACGAAAATGAGTGATAATATCTCGGAAACGGTGCAGGATAGAAACATAGTTGCAATCGAAGACTAATAGAAAATCGTATGTGGCCTATCGAATGGAACCATTGCCAATGCCCTTAACTGACCTTGAAGGTCACTTTTGCCGATTGAAACCTTTCTAACTCCCATACTGTACCTCGTGAAACATAGCACGAACTTACTAACACAGCGCATCGCGCGGTCTCACTGCAATAGCTCAGCTTCTTATTCTATTAGTTTTCGCGTGTCTACATACTTCCAGGAAAATCTGTCCTGTTGTCTGCAGTGGCATGTCCAACTGTAACAGTAAGTTCATGAAGTCAAACACTGTGAATTTTTCGACGATGCGCACAGCCTGAAATCTTGAATACTCACTAATGCCATACTTGACTCGATAGTACTCCTTCGTGAATTCGTCAGAGTCGTACAGGACGAACTTTCGGTTGAAAATGTTGATGACGCTGCCAACTGACAAGTCACAGTCTTTGTAATAGACAATCTTCTTGTTGCCCATCTGTTCACGCAACGATCGTCGACTCATAAGACACAAAGTAACGCAGCGACCCAATGTAAGCCTAAATTAGAAAAGCCGCTTCAGCACAGACACAAGAAAGTTCAAATTGATTGCGTGAACAGCGTGATACGGTTAAAGTGCACAGGATCCATATAACAAGAGGTCAACTAATTTTGACAAAAGGCCGCATCGCCATCTTGTCACCCCTTACGGTGGCGAATAAACTCGTCCGATCTTGATCCCATCTAACAAGTGATTCCTTGGGCCCTCAAACGACACGTCGATCGGTTCACACCGCAGCGTAAGGCTCTCCATGTTTTCAATGGGCCGGACATCCGATAGCCCCGAATGATGACCTGATTAGATTCTAGAGGTCAAAGGTCAAAGGTCAAGGTTAGTATGTGGTTGCAAAGACATCCCCGACTACGCTCGGACGTTGAAGTCCATCTTTTAGTTGGAAATTACCTTCAGTCGGTCTAGGATGAAGTAGCCGTCGATGAGGTCGCCGAAGACGTTAAGTACGGTCTGTTTCGCGATGTCTCCGGGGCGCGGGACTGGCTCGACGGCGCGAGGCACCTTCTGACGGTAAATAAACACCGGGACGCGGTCTCGACCGGAGTTGCGTGGCAACGATTCGATCACCTGCAGCAATACAATCACACACCGTGCTGGTTCAGCTACAGCTGGTAAACGTCCACAACCTAACATACAACATCCAGCATCAATCAAAGTATTAAGCTGCAAGTAACAATTAAATTCTAACTTCTAAGCAATGCGTTAGTAATCAATTTCGATTTTTAAAAATGTCAGTTAACCGAACAACTTTTTGTTTTTGCTTATAATCTAATCGTTTAACTTTGGACAAAAACTATGCATGTAGGCCTAATACTATCATTTAGAGTTTTAGAGACACATGCACACTGTAAGAACTGATGTAGCCTCTGGATTTACCGTTTAAAATGAACTCAGTAGGACTAAGTCATCTGTCAAAAAAACTCAATAGAAAATTCAATAAATAGAAGATTTCTTCTTCAAAATGACCCATTATGTGTCAAATGGAACATCAAAGATTGCTCACTCATGCTATATTAGTTTAGGAATTTATTTGTTTCAACAGGTTACTTCAGTGGCTGAATTACTTCAATTGAGATGCTGGCACCGGCTGTAGGGTTTTCACCATCGTCAGTCTGTGTGTCTGTATGTCAGTCTGTCTGTCTGTTTATCTGCACGATATCTCAAAAACCGAGGCAGCTAGGATCACAAAACGTGACATAGAAAATGTTCGAATATGAGTCCTAGAAATCTATTTATTTTGGGGTCAAAAGGTCAACGGTCAAGGTCACGAGTCACAAAACATTGCCGGTGTGGGCGTTTGCACTCTTGTGAGTGCCGACTTCTTCTAGTTAGAGTTACAGCGAGGCAGTGGCACCTCGATGGTATCGTCGGCAAGGTAGTAGTGCAGCGTCATGTATCGCACGTCGCCGAACATCTCGTCGCGGTCGTCCCAGTAGCAGTAGAAGCGCAACACGTGCCGGTCGTGGTCGAGAAACTGCTTCAGCGTGTCCATCGGGTCGTAGGGACGCAGCGGCTGCTGAGTCTCCTCCACCTGCACTGACACTACACAGGTCAGCGCCAGCAACCAGCCTCGCAAGTACACCGGCGGCGCCAATTCTAACGTGTCTATAAAGGGACTGGTACTTAGTACCATGGGTGACCGTCTTCGGGCGGGCATACCACCTCGGCATATAACCAGTGACCCGGGCCAACTCAGCCTCCTACCCTCAGCGGGACGAAAAATGAATACAGACCAAAGCGGGGAGTACAGGCAAATATGGCTCCTTCAACTTGTGGATTATTACCACATATTACATTAGGACTATTTAGAGTGGCCTAAGTAATAAGGTCCACTATGGCGATAGAACTAGAACAAAACTAGACGGGTTGCAGTGTATCTGGGAACTCACTGCCATATAGGCTCGAAGAGAGCGCCGCCGGCGTACTCGGCAGGTGACACAACTGTTTACTTATTTACTGACGCAACGTCGCACAGCTTGTTACGCCCACATCGGTTTGTTTACTAATGCGTCATGACTCTGCAAAACGTCGACGGCAGCAATCGCCGAAATTTGTTTTTTGTTTGTTATAGAGCCCAAACCGTACGTCCCTCACCAAAATTCACTCATGAAAGGCACATCACTGGGATGTAGACTAGTCCCTGAAATGATTCCCATTGTCCGAAATTGTGCCATTTGAGCTATCACAAACACCCCCTCGAAAGTACCCATTTTCAGTTGTTTTTGGGATTTTGGGACCTGTAAACCCCTGCGCAGAAATTTAGAAAGTTTTCAACGGTTTACCCATGCGCACATCAATTCACGTCTTTTATTTCAAAAATGCTCAAAATCGGTGCAGGATAAGTGTCCGAAAGTCCTCGTTGTATTGGTGACAGAAAAAAAAACAAAACACGTTTTGGCATCCTTAGGTAGAACCGCTGGGGCAATTTTCCCTATTTTTTTGTGCGAGTGC
>Ga0209780_1002519_pt1 | contig 13066 bp, 7 predicted proteins | sample WorMetexBAHAMAS2_FD_187384 | JGI IMG/M metagenome (GOLD analysis project Ga0209780, IMG submission 187384) | Marine gutless worms symbiont microbial communities from Max Planck institute for Marine Microbiology, Germany - Inanidrilus exumae... | ecosystem: Host-associated > Annelida > Digestive... | reverse complement strand
ATTGATTGATTGATTGATTGATTGATTGATTGATTGATTGATTGATTGATTGATTGATTGATTGATTGATTGATTGATTGATTGATTGATTGATTGATTGATTGATTGATTGATTGATTGATTGATAGTGGTTTGTCAAACCGTGCATATCGGATGCCGCATACATCCATGATCAACATTACATTTGGTGATGAACGGCGAGATGCAGCCATGCAGCGACAAAAACAGTCAGCTTCTACAGCCTCTCCACGGGCTTCAAGACCTGTTGCCAATGGAAACGCTAAACAGCAACAGCAGCAGCCGGTATATAGAGTGCTTCAGCATCCTCGTCACTTGGAATCTTCATCACCTGGACACCACGGGGCAGCACGACAGTCGCAAGTAGCACTTCCACCTCAAGGACCTACTGTAAGTCTATAATTTTGTGTTACTGCTTTGTTATTCATTAAAAACCGGCTGATGGTGATGTTGTAACTGTTGTGGAATTTGTGACTTATTGCAGCAATCAGAAAGGTTGATACGTCAACTGGCAAACAATGACTAGGAATGTTGTACAGATATGAAAGTGTTCAATCTTCACAAGTCAGTGGAAGCACCTGCTACAGAAGCTGGTGTCACTGCTTTTCTAGCACCTATACAAAGAGTGGTTTTCATTCTAAGCATGCAGTGCTACGATTGGTTGTTGCACTAGCGTAAATATGAATATTTAACACAGTTTCACCGCAGTGGTTGTAAACATTGTATCAGCATTTCAGAATGCACTTTTGGTTCTGCTGATACTTGATAGTCGTGAATTTTGAAGAGTAGTTATGTAGTTCTGTAATGAGTATCATTAAGCTGTGACTAACTATAACTATGGTGACCTGTGTGGCTTAACGGTAGAGCGTTCGCTCGCGATTCGAATTTGAACGGTCGCGGGTTCGAATCTTGGCCGGTCCGCTTCTAGGTAACAGCCTTGGGCAAGCTGCTCACACGCACGTGCTTCTGTCACCAAGCAGTATAATTTGGTACAGGCCTATAGCTGGTGACGCTTTTCGGCTGGGAAGGTAACCGCAGGCCTGGCGGAAAGTAATGGCAGCCTACCGCTGGGTGGATGGCTTCAAGTCACCTTCAGCGGGCTGAATGCCTGTACAGCGGGATCATGTCCGGGCCCAACGCTAGGAAACGAGTATGGGAGAACTTTACCTTTTAACTATAACTATAATTGTATTACGCGCATGTCATTTACTGGATTACGTCTCCGAAATGACCTATTTTGTGTGAGGTGGGACGTAAAACACTTAATTAATTCTTCAATCAATCATTTACTGGAGTTGCTGGTTGTGCTGTTGTTTTGCATCATTCTCATCATTGTCTATTATGAAACAACAGTTATAAATTGCCAATACCATGAAATGAATTACGAGGTTCTGGATGAATTAGTTTAAAATTTTAATAGTTAACTCTACGAACGAACAGTTTCACACACACAGCGGTTTTATGGTCATTATACAAGCTACAGGTGTGTTACTTGGCACCACCAGGTATCCATCCCTTCTCATTCTACCAGAATAGTTTCACTCCATTTTCATGGTGTAGGCAGCGAATAAACCTGGCTTTATTATTTGTGTGTGTTGATTTTGTGTTATATGTATTTTTAGTTAAGGACGCATGCTTTTTTGTAGTATTTGATTTAGTTTTGTCTTGCAGTGTGATAATTGTCTCCCCATGTTGTAGGCGCTAGCGTAATAATTAAAATGAGCCTATCGATTTCTTTCCATTTTTGGGTGGCTGTTGAACAAAAAGGCAGCCACGGTTGAGGTTAATATATCGCTGGCTTACCTTCACTGGGTAGGGATAGCTCTCCACCCCTGACTACCCCGCGTGGGGCAGGGGTACCCCCTTTCCGCCTCTGCTCCTCCCTTGTTTATTCAATTCCTTATCTTTTGCTCTTTTTCACTTTTTTCCTATTTCCTTTTCTCATCGCTTTACCTATTTTCTTCTATTGTCCGTCCCTTCCCTTTTTACCAGAATTGTCCCACTCCGTTTCCAGGCCGGAGGTCGTAGGAGGCAACCGAACCTGGGTTTAGTTTGTTTTGTTTATTTTGTGTTATAGGTATTGCGTAGTTAAGATTTATTCTGGTGTTTTGTTGTATTTGGTTTAGTTTAGTCTTGTGGTGCGATAGTTGTCTTCTGCTGTTGTAGGCGCTAGCATAATAATTTAAATGAGCCTCTCGATCTCCTTCCCTTTTGGGTGGCTGCTGGACAAAAAGGCAGCCAGGGTTGAGGTTAATATATCGCTGGCCTTCCTTCACAGGGTAGGGATAGCTCTCCACCGCTGACCTTTTTTCTCTGATATAGCCATATTTGTGCTGAAAGGGGACGTTAAAATCCAACTAACTAACTTCCACCCCGACTTTTCGTCTCTGCTATAGCCATATTTGTGCTGAAAGGGGACGTTAAACTCCAACTAACTAACTGCAGCCGGCATTGTGTTTTGATTAGACAAATGCCGGCAGTGAAGGCTTCAAGACGGTGTGGAACCAGCTGCAGCAGGGACAGAAGCCGGTGACGACGACTGATCCACATGCAGGCCGTAACAATCCACGTCCGACCATTCTTCCACCGGGTCCACATGTCAACGGTCGCGTTCTCGCTCCACCTCCGTCCTGGCTCAAGCAGCAGGCTGCAGGTGCTTCAACTGCAGCCACATCCAAGAAAAACATGTCCAGTCCAGTTACACCTCAGAAACCCACCACGGTTAGTAATAATAAAAAAAATAATAACATTAATAATATTAATAACCAAGTGATATTTATGGTGCCGTCGTAATGGCAGGTCATTGTAAGAGTTCATCCGGTTTATTTGATGTTGTCTCCCCATGTTATAGGCACTAGCCTAGTAATTTAAATAAGCCTCTTAATCCTTTTTTGGGTGTCTGCTGAATAAAAAGGCGGCCAGGGTTGAGGTTAATATATTGCTGGCCTTCGATTACTGGGTAGGGATAGCTCTGTACCTCTGACTTTTCATCTCTGATATAGCCGTATTTGTGCTGAAAAGGGACGTTAAACTCCAACTAACTCATTTAATGAATGCAGACTAAGTGCCCGGTTGCCGCCAGCCCCAGACCAAGCCTACCAGCTTCGACTGTGAGTCCGCCGGGAACGGCAGCTACCATCCGGGTAGCGCAACAGGTAGAGCGTTTGACTTGCGATCAACAAATCCTACTCGTGGCAAAAGCTGTGTAACAACCTTGGGCAAGTTGTTCGCACCTATGTGCCCCTCACCAAACAGTATAACTTGGTCAGCCAAGGTGTGGTGATGCTCTTCAGCTAGGAAGGTATTCATAGCCCTGGCGGAAGTTAATGGCAGCCTACCGCCGGGTGGATGACTTATAGTCACCTGTGGGCTGACTGCCTGTACTCCAGGATCAGCTTTGGGCCCAACGCTCAGTAACGACTATGAGTAGCCTTTTTACCTGTTTTGCCAGGTAGTGCAAAAGCACCAGTTTGGTGAGTTGGGAAACTAAAGCACACGTTGATGGCTTATTTTCTCAGTATCTTGTATATATTTAGTGTTCATTTTATCCACATTAGAGTTGAGCGTGTGCACCTTACAGGACGTTTTGAGCGAACTGTTCAAGTCCGCCGAGATTCATGATCGAGCAGAGGTTTCTGATGTTTCTACTTCATCAGACAGCAAGCAATACCGAAGACAACTTACTGTAGAGGAGCTTTTTAAAGGTGTGTTCAATTCTCTGTTTATTGATAGGAGAAGTGCGAGTATATTGGGTTAGCTCTTACAGGTAGGCAGGTTCAACGGTCAGGGTGATGTCTTGCTTCTGCTGAGACCTTGCGTGTCGTTGGTGACGTGAGGACGTTTATCTGGCCAGAACTGCTCCATTTCAGTACACGTTTGACTGGTGACCATATCCAAGCGCTTGAATTGGAATAAAGCTTTCACGTAGGGCTGTTGATTTAACGCGTTAATTTACGTGTTAAGCGATTGATGGCGATTAAAAAAATTAACACCCCTAAAAAATTTTAATGCAAACTCGTCACACCACTGACACCAGTAGCAGGATTCATTAAAAACCTCAAGATAATCGATCTTTCTTCCTTTAATGATCAAGCATTTACTTTCCGGTTGCATCACTACTCTAAATTTTGTTTGATTTTACTATTCTACGATGATATTTTCTGCTAATGCCATTTAATTGCTATGCTGAGACGTCATTTATGAAGAAGCGCGGACACGGATATTTTGGCATCCACAGAAATGCCGTCCGCATCTGCAGCTGTCCAACGACAGGCATCCGTGGATGGTCAAGTGTCCAGTCTTACCGGCAGTAATGTCAACAGTGTAGTCTGTTCTGTCATGGACTAAAAAACTTCAGTGCAAAAGAAATGAGTGATGTTACGAGTTATACAGATTAGGCCTATAGAACTATTTGTTGATTCCAAAATCGAAACTGAAAATCAACTTTCATTAAGCATGTGCACTGCGTGCATTGACGACCTTAGAAGGACACGTCAGTGTCCGGCCGTCGGCGTCCACAGCTACACATAGAGTTGCGTCCGTGTCTGTCCTCAGATGTGTAAGAAGCTTGCAGACGCGTCCGTGGACGGCTCCGCCTCCGCCCATCTCTGGACATTCATTACCTCCTAACAACTGTAACAAAGCACAAAAGAAATGTACATTAAAACCGCGACTGACGTGCGATTAAAATAATTAATCGCACGATTAAATGCGATTAAAAAATTACTCGCTTAACAGCCCTACTTTCAAATTTAATGGACTTTAAGTCATTAGAGGCGTTTGTAATGTTGCAAATAAAGTGAAAGTGCCACAGTTTTTCTGAAGCACATGTATAGTGCCTCTTTAACAAGTTCTGCTGCAAGGGATCATCGACATTGTTGCATAGTTAGCTGGGACCTTTGCATCACCCCACAATGACCTTAATGGACAGTGCATCTCCATAGATAGCGGCTCGGAGACATGCAAATAAGCGAGCCAGAAAAATTATTTTGTGCTGTGCCCCGTGTGGGCCCGGGGCAATCCCACCACCCCCTTATCCATTCACTAGCGTTGCGTGCTGGCTTTGCGGTAGGGCATTAGACTTGCAATTTACAGGTCGCGGGTTCAATTCCCAGCCGGTAGCTTTTGCGTAACATAGGTCAACTCAGCCTTGCATCCCTCCGGGTGTCGCTAAATCAAGTACCTGCTTCGGCTAGGGGTAAAGGCAGGATTCTCATTTCTGTCTGGTGGCAGGTAACACTGTGTGATCCCATATGGCATGTGAGTTTTCCGTAGCGGTGAAGAGCTAAGTTGATGCTAATACACTGTTTACTTTATTTTACTTTACTTTTACTTCCCCATTTCCCGACCTTCTACTTTATCTTTTAGTATCTTTTACTTTTACTTTTTTCCTTTCTTACTTGCTTCATCTATTTACTTGCTTTTCCATCCCTTCCCATTCTACCAGAATAGTTCCACTCCATTTCCAGGCCGGATGTCTTAGGGGGCGACTAAACCTGGCTTTAGTTTTTGTGTTGATTTTATGTTGTATGTATTTTTAGTTATGGATGCATGCTTGTTTTTGTAGTATTTGATGTTTTGCGGTGTGATAGGTTTTCCCCTGTTGTAGTCACTAGCATAATAATTTAAATGAGCCTCTTGATCCCTTTCCCTTTTTGGTAGCAGCTGAACATAAAGGCGGCCAGGGTTTAGGTTAATATGTCACTGGCCTTCCTTTACTGGGTAGGGATATTAATAGCTCTCCACCCCTGACCGATATAGCCATATAGTCGATATAGCCATATTTGTGCTGAAAAGGGACATTAAACTAACTAACTCTATTATGCTGTAATCTGCTGATGCTCATATCTCAGCCGAGTGTGACATATCCAGTGTAGTCCGACATTCATTTCTAATTATTAAATATTTATATCTTACTGCCCCTTAACGGGTCTGTGTTTTGCATTTGTTTGGTGTTTTTTGGTAGGTGCGGAGGAAACACAGCAGACGAAGAGCGTATCAAGTAATGTGCCTTTGACCGGCGCTGGTGCAAAGCCGGCAGTGGTAATGGGACGGCAGACAGTTGATACCGAGGCGGCGTCTGTAACGAAGCCTAGCCCTAGTCAGCATCACAAGATGGCTGCAAGTGCGCCAGCACGTGCTCCGGCTCCCGGGATTGGACTGTTTCCGCGTCCAATCCGTCCGACGCAGGTGGAGCCAAGTACACCCGATGTTCATCCGTCACTGATAGCAGCAGTGGCAGCTGGTAAACAGCAGCAGTGGCAAGCAACGTTCAGGCCTCCACAACCTCGGAGGTTATTATTTCTTCCATTTTATCATTGTAAAACGGATTTGTACCAAATTTTACGGGAAGGTTCCTAGGGGGAAAGGGAAGACCAAGTTTGTGTTTCGTTACGATCAGTAGAGGGATGTGGAAGTATCGGTCTAATTCTACAGATGGCTCACTATATATCATAGCATAAAACACCAAGAAATAGCAACAGTTTCGAGCAGCGGCACTAGCCTAGTTGGTAAGATGACAGGACGAGAATGCTGTTATGAATTTTGCTGCCTGGATTCAACTCCATGTCAAGACTTAATTTTTGTAAATAATTTCTTTATATATTTAAAAAAACGTTTAAAACTTAATACATGCCTCAGGGTTAGGTTAGGACTAGTTTTAGACTATTTTGTTTTATACCGCGTGTGTCAAGTTGACCGCAAGCATTTGTCGAGTTGGCCGCACTTGTGTGCCAAGAGATCTAATCAGCTTTCGTGGGGATTTGTACTCTCTTAAGTACTTTCCGTCTAGTTGTATGAAGTGACTTATCCAAGTGGTATCATCATTGGTCACGTCTGAGATGGGTGACCATTCATAGATATACCATCTTGGTATGTAACCAGCCACTCAGGCCAACTCAGCCTCCTACCCTCAGTGGGACAGGAAAGAGTACTGGCCAAGGGGCAGTGCTGTGTGGCTGGGAAGGTAATCGACTATAGGTGTGGCATTGCACTGGCCATTCGTACTGACTCTGTGATGTGTCCATCTGTGAGTTCCATGGCCTAAGATACGGAGACAAGCACCTCATGTATACTCCTCTAAGCAGTATGTCAGCCTTTACCTTCATTAACCCACATGGCGTCACGATGCTGAAAGCCTTATATTTTACCACTGTGGTTTTTTCTTTCGTTTTTTCTTCTTTCTTCGAAGGAGTATGACACCCTTTACTGTTATCTTATATCTATTGTTCCATCCATACCTGTCTGTTGAATTGTGACCATTCGTAGATATACTGTCTTGGTATGTAACCAGCCACTCAGGCCAACTTAGCCTCCTAACCTCAGTGGGACTGGAAAGAGTTCTGGCCACGGGCAGTGCTGTGTGGCTGTTGTGAAGGTAACTAGCTATAGGTGTGGCATTGCACTGGCCATTCGTACTGACTCTGTGATGTATCCTCCTGTGAGTTCAATGGCGTAAGATACGGAGACAAGCACCTCGCGTATACTCCCCTAAGGAGTATGTCAGCCTTTACCTTCATTAACCCACATAACATCGCGATGCTGAAGTCCTTATATTTTACCACTGTGGTTTTTTCTTTTGTTCTTTCTTCGAAGGAGTATGACACCCTTTGCCATTATCTTATATCTATTGTTCCATCCATACCTGTCTGTTGAATTGTACCTATCCATGTCCATCTGTACAGAATGGCATTGTTTTTCTGCTGCAGTAAAGTCTCACTTAACACGCTGACATGTTTAAGGATTTGCACAGCATTAACAGGTGTCTGTGCTATCGGCCGACAAAATGTCTGTGAATAACAGTGCAGACGGGAGTTGTGGAGTTCTAGTTTTACGTGTGTTATGTGTGTGTGTGTTGGTCACAGCAACGTTCAGCGGCTGGCGCTGTTCAGCCAGTCACTGGGCGCGAGGATGCCGCACTATGAACATCAGTGGTCAAATGATGGCCGATGTCAGGCACGAGTCATTGTCAACAACATGACATTTCCCGGCTCACTGGCACGGAACTACGAGCAGGCAGTGGAGAGCGCCGCCGGCCTCGCGTTGTTCAACATGGTACATATTTCTCACCGTGTCCTCCCACAGTTAGAAAATGAAGTGCCAATGGCTATTTGAAATTGAAGGCATGGTTAGAATTTTAGTGAAATTTTGGACGTGCGATAGAAATTGAGCCTACTCGTTACCGAGCGTTGCGCCCGGAGCTGATGCAGGTGTAAAGGCAGTCAGCTGGCTGGTGACTAAGTCATCCACCCGGCGGTAGGCTGCCATTACTTTCCGCCAGGCCTGCAGTTACCTTCCCAGCCGCACAGCGTTACCGCCTCTTGGCCAGTACCAAGTTATACTGCTTGGTAACAGAGGCATATAGGTGTGAACAACCTGCCTAAGGTTGTTGTTACACAGCTTTGCCCCGTGTAGGATTTGAACCCACGACCTGTTGATCGCAAGTCCAATGCTCTACCCGTTGTGCCACAGTCTAAATTGATTTTTATTTTCATACCAGAACAGATGATAGGCAACTGTTTTGTCAAATTAGATTGTCTTAGTTAGCCACGCCAATGGCAGTTGCAGGACAGGGTTTTCACCGGCGTTTGTGTCTGTCTGTTTTTCCACAAGATATCTAAAAAACGCTGCAGTTACGATCACCAAACTTGACGTAGAAATGTTCCGCCATGAGATCTGGAAACCCATTTATTTGTGGGTCAAAGGTCAAAAGCCATGGTCACGAGGCAAAAAACAGTGCTGGCGTGGGTATTTACATTCTTGTGAGTGCTGGCTTTTTCTAGTTCAAGAAAGTCCTCTCTTTCTAGAGTTATAAGCCCCTCTTGCAGTCGTAGGTAAATCATCTGATCATTTATAATCTTGTAACACTGACAAAGAACATAACTTTCTTTGTTATGAGCAGTTTTCTGAACATAAACGAGATCTTTTTGGGGCGAAAAGTCACTATGTTTTCTGTCCCAGATGAATCCCCCATGGGAGAATTTCAGCCTTCTACGCCATCTGAACCTCACTTAGAAAAATTCTGGCGACGTGCCTGATAGATGAAGATATGCCTAGGCTACCTGAAGTTCTGCCGTCTCGCACCGACCAAAGCACTCTGGATGTTTAGCTCTCACTGATCTCGTGCACACTTTTATGGTAGCAAAATTCACAACCGATTGTCGTGTTTTTCTTGCCCACACAGAAGGCAGTTGTAGGGTAGGGTTTTTACCTCCATTTGTCTGTATTTCGTCCTTTTTTTATTATCATCATCATTATTTTATTTGTTCAAATAACACATCAGTATAATTATTTGACATACGACAACAGAACAGGACAACAAGGCACAAACGTGCACTGACAGTTGACCTATGGACACAGTAATTGTAAATCATGCAAGTTGACATAATGCAAACAGTGCATAAAAAAACATATTACGTTGAATATAGCTAATAGCTAACAAAGTCATTAAAAGGAATGCGTTTAATAGTGCGTGTAAAACTTTTGACTGTACTAAAATCAACTTCATTGGGTAGCGAATTCCATACGTTTACGACACGTTCAGAAAAAAGATATCGATATCTTAAAAACCAGTGCAGCTAGGATCACCAAACTTGACATAGAAATGTTCCATGGTAAGTCTTCGAGACCCATTGATTTTGGGGTCAGAAGGTCAAAGGTCACAAGTCACGAAAGCATTCCTGGCATGCATTTGTGCACTCTTGTGAGTGCTGGCTTCTTCTAGTACTGCATAATGTACTTACGTTTTGTTATTTCAATAAGCGGACTACAGTGAAACCTTCGTTACTTTTGTGGACGTTTTGAGTTGTTCTGCAGCTGTGTGATGTGTTTGTAGGAACATAACATGATGGCTCGGCCTTCGGTTCCAATGAGACCAATGTCCACTCACTTCGGCTCGTCGTCAAACTCCGCTTTCACGCCCGTCCAGTCCTGCTTTGGTCAGTTGAGCTCAGTGTTTTTTACGGTTACGGAAAACAAACTAGGAAAGTTGGGAGACAGGTACAGGGACGGGAGATCCGGGAAATTTTCAGGAAGTCGAGTCGACCAATGCCAGGAGATTGTAGTAAGTTTACATAAAATCGAGAAGTAGTTCTTCTTTCTTCCTTTTTTCTTTGCTGGGAGATGTTGCCATCTGCACTGAGGCCTATCAAGAAGTAATCCGTGTCATTGAAAATGGTGCATTTAGAACTCGAGATTTGGGGCTCGGTCAGTGTTGAGAATGTGATCATTTCGAACTCCAGTTCTGAGGCTGAGCTTGATCAGTGTAGCAAGTATCACATTTGCATGTCAACAGTATTTAATTGTAATCTTACGTTTGTGAACGTTTGATGGGAGTTTTTCAGCTGCAGCTATGTGATGGCAGAGGTGTATGCTACAGGTCAGCAGTTGGGGAACTGTAGCTGGAACAGTCAAGGAAATGTTTAAGAATCCTACTCTGCCTGGACAATGGTTGCCTTGTCTTTCCATGTACAGCAGGGTGCAAAGAAACTGTCCAAATGATTTCTTACTGACTCTTGAGGTTTTTTTATCATCAAACTCAGCAGGGACGAGTCCCCCACACCTTAGATATGCCACTACACTACCCCGGTAAATATTGGGCGCTTTTTTGACTAACAGTGGCCAACGGACCGTTTATTGAGCCACCCTGTGTAATTGACATTGCTCGAAGTTGCTCAGAAAGCCAATTTCTCAGACCTGTGCACTTTGCATTTAATCACTGACGAATACTTTGATCCTTGTTGCAGTTTCCGTGGCATTATGTCTGGTTCCAATTTATCAGTAAATCATGAATTTCGTTCGACTGCTGCAATTCTAAGTATTTCAGGCTGCCAGTCAACTCGTCACATGACCAACTCGTCAAAAAGTCAACTCGTCACAGTCAACTAATCACATGGTCAAGTCGTCACATTGTATTAGTCAACTCGTCAAACGGTCAACTCGGCATACAGTCAACTCGTCGCAGACATCGTAACTAAGCATTGCATCTTTATTATCACTCCCACGTCTACCCTATAAGCAGAGCACTAAAACAAAATACAAGAACTCGTCTTGCACTTGCAGTTATAGAATATTTATACTGTAAGCGTCGCGCGGTCCCTCTGCAGACGATTACTACTAGACATAGTAATAGTAAACAGACGGCAGACAGAACGGCGATAGCATAGGCCTATAGCGAACGTGAAAGCTGCCAGTCATCTCGTCACACGTGTGGTCAACTCGTCACGCGCTGTGTAAAATTAAAAAGTCAACTCGTGGTCATGTGACGAGTTGACTGGCAGCCGTATTTCACACCATCGCCTCTGTTTCCATTTGTGCGTGATCTCAGCTTATCTGGTTGCCCATTGGCTGTCTTCCTCTGTCTGTTTCAGAAGAGAACTTTTACAGGATAACTGGCACAAATATTCTACGCGATGTGCTTCCTATAAGTATTTTGACGGCTAAGTGTATGAGCAAGATGGCTGTGGACACGCGTGTTGTGTAAGTTAAAGACATAGATTTGCAGTGTCGCAGTGGTCTAGCGGTAACATGCCTGACTGCGGTGTGAGAGGACCCAGGTTCGAATCTCACCGCGGGCGGTTGTGTTTATCACGACAGCCACTGTGGTATACAGCCTTGGGCACGGGCTGCACACCCTTACTGCAGTGCCTAGGTTGACTCAGCCTTCCACCCTCCGCGGGACGGTAAAATGAGTATCAGCTCTCGGGCTGAGTAATAATAAAATGGCGATTTTGGATGTGGACGGTAGCTGCCTTTCTTTCGGCGGACTCACAGTCCAAGTCAGTTGGCTTGGTCTGGGGGTTGGCGGCCACCTTGGCGCTGAGTCTGCATTCATCAAATGAACCGGGTGAACTCTCACAATGGCTTGCCATGATGACAGCACCATAAATATCGACTTGGTTATTATTATTATTATTATTATTATTATTATTATTTGCGTAGCACTTAATTCTGAAACTCATCTTCAGAGCACTCCGGATGGCATGTGTTAAAGGGATCGCACTGTTTTACCTGCCAGCCACACGTTTATCCACCGATTGAATGAGCCATCTTGCCTTTACTTCCCAATGCAGAGCATCATCGCACTTTCACCGGTACTCATTTTCCATCCCACAGAGGGTAAGAGGCTGAGTTTGCCTGAGTTGCCTATCTGAGGCAGTAGTTGTTGACTGTTATGAAGCTGGTTGTGTTTGTATGTTGTTCAGTTAAGAGTCCTGCTGATAACAGGTGGTATTTGTGTGCTCATGGGGAGGTTCTTCAAACTTGCCACGTGCGTTTGTCTTGTAGGCCAGCCTCCTCATTTCATGTATGGAATGGGTCCACCCCAGCGTGGATTTGGTCCTCCGATGCCTGGTTGGCGTCCGCCGTTTCAATACATCAGTCAGCCTGCCCCAGCGGTTCCTCGACCAGTATCAGCCGCACCGGCGCGACCAAGTGCTGACACCGCGTCCATTCGGCATCCACCAATCACAGATCAGTCGACTGCTGGCCAGCCTGGAATGCAGTTTGTGCCAACACAGGTAAGCGATCCACTGCACACCCATGCTCAGCCGCTTTGATGGCTACATTTTTAGGTCGACCTAATAAAGTGGGTCTCAAATGTCCATCCACCCATCTGTACATCCGTGCATCCGTACGTTCACAAAAAGTTTGTTTGATTTCAATGAAATTTGGTGTGTAGGTAGAGGTCGATGAGTGATGCATGACGGTATGCAGTATGACCCGATCCAAGGTCAAAAGGTCAAGGTCACGAGCCCTTGAAATTCGGAAATTCGGCCATTTTCAAAGGATAACTTCTCCCCCATTTACAATGGGGGCTGGCAAATGACCACGGATTCTTAAATTAGGGCACAATATCTACAGCTTATCGGGGCCGGATTTTTGATTTTTGTCCTAGTTTTTGTGTCACTTGATTTTGAAGTTAGCAGTAAGTAGGAGTCGACCGCCAGTCCCATACGGGGCTAATTTATCTATGTTTATCTGGTATTTTACAGTCCGGAAGCCGTCCTGACCCAAATGAACAGTGTCAGGTCACTGAGGTCTTGTAATCATC